>ERZ773209.389-NODE-389-length-31437-cov-6.653814_pt1 | contig 31437 bp, 20 predicted proteins | sample MGYA00511109_ERZ773209 | MGnify/ENA primary metagenome ERZ773209 (study PRJEB29015, sample SAMEA2737786) | human gut metagenome | biome: human gut; feature: human-associated habitat; material: faeces | place: China | collected 2012 ...
TGTGTGTCATCAGCTGTTTGCCGTGGGGACAGCTTCCTGCGGCGGCGGAGCCGGACATGCCGGAGGTTCTGGAAGAAACGTGGAAACAGAATGACGGGCTGCTGGTGCCTGCCGATGCAGGCCGAGCTGGACGGCGCGGCGTATGCGATACGCACCGACTACCGCGATATTCTGGAGCTGCTGCGCTGGCTGGGCGGCACGGCTGACCCGCAGCTGGACCAAAGCGGGCGCTGGTATGTGGCGATGCGGCTGTTTTACCCAACATTTGCCGAGATGCCGCAGACTTGCTGGCCGCAGGCTACGGATTTTCTGGCGCAGTTTCTGGCGGCGGGCCGCCGTGAGCAGGCGCGCCCCGGTCCGCCGCTGATGGACTGGCAGCAGGACGCACCGCTCATCGCAGCGGGCATCAGCCGGGCGGCCGGGCAGGATGTGCGCACCCTGCCGTACCTGCACTGGTGGAGCTTTCTGGCGTGGTTCGATGCCATCGGCGAGGGAAGCTTTGCCACGGTGGTGGCCATCCGCGACAAGCTGCGCCGCGGCAAGCGGCTGGAAAACTGGGAGCTGGACTTTTACCGCACCCACCGCGCGGCGGTCGAGCTGCGCAGCCCGGCCAGCCCCGCGCAGGAGGCCGAAAAGCAAAGGCTGCTTGCCCTGCTGCAGTGACCGGATAAAAAAGGAGGGAAACCTACGCAAACGATTCGATTTGACGAGCTTTCGACCCTCAAGCTCCCGGCAGGAAGCCTGCGGGCGGCGCTCGATGGCATCACGCAGGCGCTGGGCAGCATGGGGGATGCGGGCCAGCAGGCCCGCAGGGTCGTGGAGGAGCTGCGCACGGCACTGCAGGCAACCGCGGTGCAGAGCGTGAAAACCACCCGCAGCCTTGCGAAATTTGACGAGATCAACCGCCTGCCCGCCCCTGCGACGCAGAAGGCCGCAGCGCCCGAAAAGGAAAAGCGCACGGCGGGCAATGCCGCCGGTACGGCCCGCCGCACCGCCAGAGGCAGCGATGGCAGAGACTGGGCCGATGGCTGGCGGGCCGTGCTGGACAGCCTGCGCGGCATCTGGGCGGATTTCTGGGCGTATCTCAGCGGCTTTTTTGCGCCGTTTGCCGCAGCCTGGCAGACCGTGTGGAACGCCCTGCGTGAGGCAGTGCTGCGCGTCTGGCAGCCGCTTTGGGCCGAGCTGGAAACGGTGCTTGCCCCTGCGGCGGCGCTGCTGGACACAGTCTGGCAGGGGCTTTGGGCCGGGCTGCAGAACGCATGGGCACTCTACGGGCAGCCCATTCTGGCCGGGCTGGCCGAAGGCTGGCAGAATGCGGCGGGCCTTATGTCGGCGCTCTGGTCCGGGGTGGTGCAGCCGGTGCTGCTGCAGCTTTTTGCGCTGCTGGATACGCTCTGGGCTGCGCATCTGCAGCCGCTCTGGAATGAGCTGACTGCCTGCCTCGGCGCGGTGGGCACGCTGCTGCTGACGGTCTGGAACACGGTGCTGGCCCCGTTCATGCAGTGGCTTCTGACGGCGCTGGCCCCGGCGGCGGTCGAGGTGTTCACGGTGCTGGGTACGGCTGTGACCGGTGCGGCGGGCATCGCGGCGGACGGCATCACGATGCTGCTGGCCGTGCTGCGCGGACTGGCAGACTTTTTGACCGCTGTGCTGCGCGGCGCATGGGACGCTGCATGGAACGCGATGGCGGCCACCGTCTCCACCGTGTGGGGGCGCATCGTCTCGATCGTGCAGACGGCGGTCGGCACGGTTCTGGCAGTCGTGCGCGGCATGGTCAGCGCCATTGCGGCGGCGATCAACGGGCTGCTAGCGGCCATCGGGCAGGCCAGAACGGCGGCAGGCGGCGTGCTGGGCGGTGCCGGGCAGCTGCTGAACGCCCGGGCCGCCCTGCCCGGGCTGGGCTATGCCGCCGCCGTGCCGGTGCCGGCGCTGGCGCAGGGGGCGGTCATACCGCCGAACCGCCAGTTTTTGGCTATGCTGGGCGACCAGCGCAGCGGTACGAACATCGAGGCGCCGCTGGACACGATCCGGCAGGCGCTGGCGGAAACGCTGGCCGCCTGGCAGGGCGGCGCACAGGGCAGCGACCAGCCCATCAACATCTACATTGGCGAGGAGCTGCTCGACAGCGTCATCGCCAACAGTCAGAATCGCCGCGCACTGCGCAGCGGCGGGAGGTGAAGCGTGGAGATCTTAACCATTGACGGCACGGCGCTGCCCGCACCCGGCGCGTACAAGGTGCAGCTATCCGATCTGGACAGCAGCGGCACCGGCCGCACGGAGGATGGCGTGCTGGTGCGCGAACGGGTGCGCGGCGGTGTGGCCAAGATCAGTGTCAGCTGGGAGGCCCTGACCACGGCGCAGTGCGCCGCCGTATTGAATGCGACCGCCCCGGACAGTATGCAGGTGCAGTATTTCTTCGGCGAGATGCGCACGGCCCGGATGTACGCCGGGGACCGCACGGCTGACCTGAAGGCCGCCCGCGACGGCAGGGCGGTCTGGGCGGCCTCGGTCCATCTGATCGAATTTTGAGGGGAGGGGACCCGGATGTATCCGGTATCGGAAGCCTACAAGACCGCCATACGGGCGCGTACCCGCACTGACCGGGTGACAGGCACACTGACCCTGACGGACGGCACCGTGCTGCCGCTGACGGCGGCTGAGCTTATGAGCGGGTCGCTGACCCTCGACAACCAGTGCGTCACGGGGGAAGAGCTGGCCTTCGGCTGCGCTTACCTCGGGCAGGCGGCGCTCAACCTGCGCACGGCCCTGAGCCGCCATGCCTTTTATGGCGCAAGGCTCTGCCTTGCCTACGGGCTGCAGCTGCCGGACGGCCAGTGGGAGGAGGTCCCGCTCGGCAGCTATACCGTGGCAGAGGCCGAGCGCAGGGCGCTGTATGTCAGCATCAAGGCGTATGACAATCTGCTGGCGCTGCAGCGCCGCTATGACGGCACCGTGCTGCAGGGCACGGCATATGAGCTGCTTGGCCAGATCGCCGATGCCTGCGGCCTGACGCTGGGCCAGACGGCCGGGGAGGTGGCTGCGCTCAACGAGAACGCCGCCCTTGTCTGCCAGATCGGCCCGGCGGACGGCCTGAAAAGCTGGCGGGACTGTGCATCGGCAGTGGCGCAGCTGGTGGGCGGCTTTGCGGCGGCAGACCGGGCCGGGCGGCTCGTCATACGCCCCTTTGCCGCGGCGGCGTGCGCGGCACTCGGCCCCGGGGACCGCAGCGAGGCCGGTATCTCAGACCTGCGCTGCCACTATGCGGCGCTGAGCATCGAGACAGCCGATGGCCGGTATGCAGCAGGAAACGAGCAGGACAGCGGCCTGACCATGACGATCACCGAGATGCCGCTGGCCGAGAAGGGCCTGCCCGAGATACGCGCGCAGATCGCCGAGCATCTGTTTGCGGTGCTGCAAAAGCTTGACTACACCCCGGCCACTGTGACAATGCCCGGCGACCCGGCGTTTGAGCCGGGGGACCGCATTGCCCTGCCCCGCGCGGACGGCAGCGCCCCCGAGATGCTGGTCACGCATTTTGTATGGCGGTACCGCGGGCGGCAGACCCTTAAAAGCGTGGGGCGCAACCCCTATCTGGCCGGGGCAGGGGACGGCGCGACCGAGCGCACACTGCGCCGCCTGCAGAACAGCGCCGAGAGCAAGCGGCTGACCTACTACAGCTTTACAAACGCGGCGGCGCTGACCGTGCGCACGGCGGAAGTGCCGGCGGTCACGATCTCCTTTGCGGCGATCGAGGATACGAGCGCGATCTTTCTTGCGCAGCTGACGGCGGACGCTGAGCCGGACGATGCGGCGCTGACCCTGACCGTGCATTACTACCTGAACGATCAGCAGATCGAAAATTTTGCGCCGCAGCAGCGGATGGAGGCAGGCCCCCACACGCTGGCGCTTTTCTACCCGTTTGCAAATGTAGAGGCAAACACCGTCAAGCGGCTGTCGGTACGGCTGGTCTGCAGCGGCGGCACGGTGCGGGTGGCGCAGTACGGCATCAAGGCCACCGTGACCGGGCAGGGCATGGCGGGGGAGACACCGTGGAACGGCCTGCTGGAATGTGAGGAGCTGGTCGCGCCGGTGCGCCTGACGCCCCGCACGCTGGTGCTGGGCCCCCTGCAGGACGGCGGCGCCGAGATAACGAAGGAGGAACCGAAATGAAACTGCACGGCCATACACGGCTGGAGCTGACCGACATACACACCGGTGCGGTGGAGGTGGTCGAGAAGGACAACATCATCACGAACGCGGTGGGGGAGATCTTCAACGGCTACGGCGGCAGCCTGAACAAGGCGATGCTGCTCTGGCGCGGCCAGCAGGATGACCCCAACGCACCGAAGGACCTTGTCACGATGTTCTACGGCGGGCTGCTCCTGTATGACAGCCCCCTCGGCGCAGACCCGGCAACGCGGTTTGCCCCGGCGGCGGCAGGCATCACGGGCACGGCGATCGCCGGTCTTGTCAATGCAACGACCAACACGACCCGCGGCAGCGCCAACCTGACCGAGACAAAGCTGGACCCGGCGGGCGGCACGATGACCTATGTCTATGAGTTTGCCACCAACCAGGGCAACGGCGTCATACAGTCAGTCTGCCTGACCCAGCCGCAGGGCGCGTACTATTCCGAGATGATCGATGCGCCCAATGCTTCCCCTGTGATGGCCGGCCGGCTGAGCTTCGGCGGGGCGCTGGGCGGCGACCAGCTGCTGACCGGCCTGCTGGCCAAGGATTGCTACCCCACGGGCGAGCGCGGGGTGCTGCTCTATGCGGACCCGGCGGCTGATGAAGCGCTGGCGGGCAGGGTGGACACCGCCCGCGGTGTGCTGGAGCTGCGCCGCCACTGCCTTGGGCTAAGGACGCTGGATCTTTTCCGGCGTGATACGCAGGGCGGCTGGGACAGCCTTGTTGCGACCGATACGGTGGATATTTCCGGCTTTTTGCAGTCGGTATCCGGCAATGCGGGCCGGTACTGCCGCCTCTGCTTTGACGCCGAGGAGGACAAGCTTTACCTCATCGCAGCGCCGGAGGGCAGCACCATCGCGGCGGGCGGCAGCATCCGGGTGCGGGAGTATGACCGCAAAACGCTGGCGGCCAGAGATTACACCGTCCCCAACAACACCGGCGGTGCGCTGCGCGCCGCTGTCAGCGAGGCAAAGTCCACACCGCTGAACGGCACGGTCTACGGCGGCAGCCTGTACATGACTGCCCCCTCGACCTATCAGATCTACCGCTTTCCGCTGGCGGACCCGACCGATGTGCAGGCCGTCACGATGCACGGTGATACCCTGCAATACCTCAGCGATGCACATGACGGGCGGCTTTACTGCTATTACCGCACCCGCGGCGTGGTGCTGAACACCGAGAAAAACGAGCTGTTCTCCTGCGAGGCAGCGGGCTACGATACCACGACTACCGGCTTTGCCGCCATGGTGCCGGTGCTGGGCGAGCCGGTAACGCCGCTGCGCCGCTACTACAGCGACAGCCGTATGCGCACCATGCGGGTGCTGCGCGCAAACTATCTGGCGACCATCAACGACCTGCCGAAGGCGGTGGAAAAGACCGCCGACAAGACGATGAAGGTCATCTACACACTGCGCAGGGGGGCGTGACGACATGAGGCAGAGCGGTATCTTTGCAGGGCGCACCCGGATCGCCTACCCCTACGCCTGCTTTGGGTTCACACGGGGCGGCGGCCATGTGTGGCACGGCGGGCTGGATCTGGTGGGGCTGGACGATACGACCGTGCGGATGCCCTATTATAAAGGAAAGCAGATCACCGGGCGGGTGACGCGGGCGCGCATCGTGACCGACCGCCAAAACAGGACCTGGGAGTGGGGCTGGTATGTCTGTGTGCAGCTTGACCGTGCGCAGACCCCGGATGCGGTGAATTTTCTCTACTTTGCCCACTGCGCACGGCTGCTGGTCAAGGCCGGGCAGCGGGTGGCCAGCGGGGACGCGCTGGGCGTTATGGGCAATACCGGCAATGCGGCGCTGGCCGACCCGCCCTACCCGCACTGCCATTTTGAGGTGCGCGCTGCAGCAAACGGCACAGGGCTGGACCCGACCGCCTACGCCGGGTGCGCCAACGCGCCGGGCGTGTACGGCGGCGCGGAAAAGCGCCAGCTTATCACAGTCGGGCCGGTGACGCAGGGTGACGCCGATGCGGTGCTTGCGCTTTGCCGGCAGCGCGGATTGGTGCAGGCGGGCCTGTACAAGAGCAGATGGGAGGATACATGATGGAAAAGCGAAACCTGCTGCAGTGCAGCAAGGCAGCGGTGGCGGCAGCCTGCGGGGCCTTTACGGCGGTGTTCGGCTGGCTGGGCTGGCTGGTGCTGGCGTGGGGTGCCTGCATGGCGCTGGACTGGGCCAGCGGCAGCGCGGCGGCAGCCTGCCGGGGGCAGTGGTCGAGCGCGGCGGCCCGCGCCGGTATCTGGCACAAGGCCGGTATGGTCGTTGTGGTGCTGGTAAGCGCCCTGACCGACGGCGTGCTGGGCATGGCGGTTGCCAACCTGCCGGGGCTGGGGCTGCAGCCGAACGGCGTGGTGCTGCCCGTGGTGCTGGTATGGTATATTTTTACGGAGCTGGGCAGCATTGCCGAGAACGCCGCCGCCATGGGCGCGCCGGTGCCCACATGGTTGGTAAAGCTTTTGGCCGAGGGGAAGGAAGGGGCAGAAAAGTGAGGTGCGCGGCGGCGATGGCCGGAGGGGCTTTGCCCGTGAATGGGCGGCAACTTTGCCTTCCCCCAAGTGGGGGAAGGTGGCCCCGCAGGGCCGGATGAGGGATGAGCTTGCGAAAAGCAGAGCGCGAACGGGGAATCACCGAAGGGCTGCCCCTCATCCGCCCTCGGGCGGGGCCTCGGGCACCTTCCCCCAAGGGGGAAGGCTGACAACGTGAACCTGCGAGTCGGTAAAAAAGAAGGGGTATCTGTCGCATGAACGGCAGATACCCTTTTTTATTTTGCTTATAAATAATTTTGCAGATCGCTCTTGTCGGTGGCGCAGCGCTCGGCGGCCTCGCGGGTGATGCGGCCCATACTGACAAGGCGCGCCAGATCGGCGTTCAGGCTGTGCATGCCCAGTGCGGCACCGGACTGCAGGATGCTTGGGATCTGGTAGCACTTGCCCTCACGGATGAGGTTTGCCACGGCATCGGTGCCGACCAAAATCTCGGTCGCGGCGCAGCGGCCCTTGCCCCCGGCCAGCGGCAGAAGCTGCTGGGTGATGACGCCGCGCAGCACGGCGGCCAGCTGGCCGCGGATCTGGTTCTGCGCACCGGCGGGGCAGACATCAATAATGCGGTCAATGGTCTGGGCTGCACCGATCGTGTGCAGCGTGCTGAGGACCAGATGGCCGGTCTCGGCGGCGGTGACGGCGGCGGAGATCGTCTCATAATCGCGCATCTCGCCGACCAGAATGACATCAGGGTCCTCGCGCAGGGCGCTGCGCAGCGCCGAGGCAAAGCTGCGCGCATCCGCGCCGACCTCGCGCTGGTGGATGAGCGCCTGCCTGCCCTGATAGACATACTCGATGGGGTCCTCGATCGTGATGATGTGGTCGCTGCGGGTCTCATTGATATGGTCGATCATCGCGGCCAGCGTGGTGGACTTGCCGCTGCCGGTGGGGCCGGTGACAAGGATCAGACCGCGCGGCTCGTCCGCCAGCTTTGTCAGCACGGGCGGCATCGACAGCTCTGCCAGCGTGGGGATGGCATCGTTGAGCAGGCGCAGCGTGGCCGCAGCCCGCCCCTGCTGGAAAAAGACATTTACGCGGCTGCGGGTGCCGTCCGGTGCGACCAGCGCAAAATCGGCATCGATCCGCTCGGTAAGGATGGCCTCGCGGTGTGCCTCATCCATCAGCCCAAGGATCAGGGAGCGGGTCTCGTCAGCGCTCATCTGCACGGGGGGCTGCATCAGCCGCCCGTCCACCCGGAACATCAGGGGCAGCCCCTCGGAGAGATGGATGTCGCTGGCTTTCATCTGCCGCGCCAGCGCGGTGAGTTCATGGATTTGCATGGGACATACCTCACTTTCGAGAAAGAGAAGCCGGAGAGAGCGCTGCCGTCAGCACCCGTTCCCCTTATTCCTCATAGAAGGTGATCTTCAGCAGCTCTTCCGGGGTGGTTTCGCCCTCGCGCACAAGCTGCAGGGCGGCCTCGCGCAGGCTGGTCATGCCCTGATTGCGGCGGGCGGCATCGGTCAGCTCCTCCTGCGTGGCCCCGGCGGAGATCAGCTCGCGCAGCTCGCGGTTGATGATGACCAGCTCGTGGATCGCCACGCGGCCGCGGTAGCCGGTGCCGTTGCACTGGGTGCAGCCGCTGCCGCGCCGCACAAAGGGGATGTCGGGGCCGAGATAGGTGCGCTCCTCCTCGGTGACGGGCATCTGCCGGGCGCAGTGGGGGCAGACCCGGCGCATCAGGCGCTGGGCGACCAGACCGGCCACCGAGTTGGCGATCATGTACCGCTCCACGCCCATGTCCTCAAGGCGGACGATGGAGGAGAGCGCGTCATTTGTGTGCAGGGTCGAAAAGACCATGTGGCCCGTGATGGCCGCGCGGACCGAGATGGACGCCGTCTCGGCATCGCGGGTCTCGCCGACCATGATGACATCGGGGTCCTGACGCAGCAGGGCGCGCAGGCCGCTCTCAAAGGTCAGGCCCGCAATGTTGTTGACCTGCGTCTGGTTGATGCGGGCCAGATTGCGCTCGACAGGGTCCTCGATCGTCGAGACATTGACCTGCCGCTCGGCGATGGTCTGCAGGACCATGTAGAGCGTTGTCGTCTTGCCGGAGCCTGTCGGCCCGGTCAGGTAGACGATGCCGTTGGGGCGGTTGAGCAGCGGCAAAAACCGCCGGTAGGTCTCATCGTTCATGCCGAAGTGGTTGGCATTTTTAATGTAGGTGTTGCTGGACAGGATACGCAGCACGGCCTTCTCACCAAAGACGGTCGGCAGGATCGAGACACGGACGTTGACATCGGGGCCGGTCTCAAGCCGGGCGCGGAAATGCCCGTCCTGCGGGATGCGGTGCTCGGCAATGTCAAGGTTGGACATGATCTTGATGCGGGCGATGAGCGGCTGATGCAAGGCGCGCTGCAGCGTCACATAGTCGATGATGACGCCGTCAATGCGCATACGGACCTTTGTCTCGCCCTCAAACGGCTCAATGTGGATATCCGAGGCGGTGGTCGTCACGGCACGCTGCACAAGGCTGTTCAGCAGGCGGATGATCGGCGCGTCCAGATCGCCGCCCTCGGCGGTCATGTCGATGGCGAGATCCTCGGTCTGCGCGGCGGCCATATCGCTGCTGTTGGCGCTGCGGGCTGCCTTGCGGGCGCTGACCTCGGCGTAATAGTAGCGGACGGCGCGGCGCAGCGGCTCCAGCTCGGCCAGCACGATCTCCGGCTCCATGGCGGTCAGCTGGCGGATGTCCTCGATGGCGTAGTAGTTCAGCGGGTCGTTGGCGGCGATGGTCAGCGTATGGCCGCTCTGCGCGATGGGCAGCATGTCATATTTATGCGCCAGCTCCTGCGGGACCTTCTCGACCGCCGTCACATCAACGTTGGTATGCTCAATGTCGATCATGCGGATCTGCAGGCGCTTGGCAAGGGCCTGCAGGACCTGCCGCTCGTTGACATAGCCCAGCTCCTGCAGTGCCTGGCCGACACGCAGGTCGCGGTGCTCCTTCTGGTAGGCAAGGGCGGCGTTGAGCTGCTCGGCCGTGATGTAGCCGAACTCGATCAGAACATCGCCAAGACGGATGTTTTTCACGGCTGTACGCCTCCTTTGTCACAGAGTACAACGCGCAGCGTCACATTGTAGATGCTGCCGCTGGACGAGGTGCCGTCCGCTGCGGCAAAGCTGCGGGTGGTGATGGAAAAGTTCTGCAGCTGGATGGACGGATAGTTGTCCGCCAGATCATCAAGCAGGCTCAGAAAATTGCTTGCCTCGCCCGAGCAGCTGAAGGTCACATCGGAGGTCTGGAGGTAGCCGGGCTGGTCATAGTAGGGTAAAAGGTCAGCGGCAAGGAACTGCTGCAGCAGGGCATTGCCTGCGGCGGTGGTGTCCACCTGATCCGCCGTGACGGCGGCCGCAGCGCTGCCGGCGGGGGCGGGGCTCTGCCCGGCCTGTGTACCGGCAATGTAGCCGGTCATGCTCTGGGTCAGCGGCTGGCCGATGCTCAGGGAGACGGGCTGCATGCTGTGGTTCAGCTCAAGGCCGGTCACCAGCGTGTCCAGCTCATCGCTGGTCAGGATGCTGTAGTACCGCGCGTTGGCGGTCTGCAGCTCTCCCCAGGCGGTATTCTTGTCGGCGGCGTTCACGCCCGCCTGCAGGATCGTCTCCTGCATGGTGATCTGGGCGTCCTGTGCCTCGGTCAGATCGGCGCGGGCCTGCTGCAGGCTGCCGATGCCGGGAATCAGCAAAAACCGCACATACAGCACGATAAAGGCCAGCATCAGCACGGCATACAAAAGGATCTTGTCGCGCTTGGTCATCGGTGCAATATCCATAACCGCACCCCCTTACTGCGGCGCTGCCAGAACGCAGCGCAGGTCGATGGAATAGCCGTCATCGTCGGCATTGTAGCCGGTATAGCTCACGGTCGAAAAAACGCCGCAGCTCTGCAGCGAGCGAATGTAGGTCGGAATGTCGATGACCTGACTGGAGTTGGCGTTGAACTGCAGCTCGCCCGTGGCGGCGTTGTAGCTGGTGAACTGGATCGTGATGGCAGCGCCGCCCGCCGCCTCGACCCGGTGCAGCAGGCTGCTCGTCACATCGGGGTAGCCGTCCAGCAGGTCGGTCATGCCGTCGGCGTACTGCGTCAGAGAGCGGAACTGCGCGGCCGCCTCGGCGTCCTGACTCGAGGCAAGGAACGACGCACTGTTGTCATTGCACCAGTTTACGATGTCCTGCCGCTGGCTGGTCAGGGAGGCGGTGTACAGCGTCATGGCACCCCAGCCCAGCAGGGCGGCGGCCACCACGGCGATGCCGGGGGCAGCGGTTCGGATGCTGCGGCTGCGCTGCTCACTCTTGGCGGCGCCTGCGGCCTTTTGCCAGCGCAGATAAAAGTTGTTTTGTTTCATAGCCATAATTTGTATGTTCCCCTGGCTTGTATAGTTGGTGCGCGGGTCAGCGCGCGATCAGATTGCCTGCGGCGGAGAGCGTCTGCGCAAGGGCTGTGCCCTCAGGAAGCTTGACGGTAGGCGAATCCGGGAATTGCGCCACCCGCAGCGCGAGCGCCTCACAGCCCGGGCGGCAGACGGCAAGGTCATCGGCGTCTGCACCGGCAAAGTAGACGGTCGTGATCGGATTTTCGCTCTTGCCGGCAATGTGGAACTGCAGGATGCCCGACAGCTTCTGTGCGATCTCGGCGCCGGATTCTGCCGAGCCGCGCGGGTTGAACAGGCGGCTGCGGGTCGAGTAGGTGTACTGCCCCTTCACAAACAGGCAGGCCGAGACGGTGTCATCGTCAAAATGCAGCAGCACAAAGGTCTCGCTCTGCAGGGCAGGGATCGTGCGCACCGCCTTGATGGGGGCGGCCAGACCCAGATCGATGCTGTACAGCTTGAAGCCGGCAGCCTTGGCCAGCGCCGCATACCCGGCAATGACGCTCTGCTCCACGCGGGTGGCCAGCACCGTGTCAGCGCGGGTTTTGGCATCGCGGGCCAGCAGCATATAGTCGTCAAGCGGGGCCGTTGTCTCGGCACCGCCGGACGAAAGCTCATGCGCCAGCACGGCCAGCCGCTTTTTCTCGCTCATGGCGGGCAGGGAGATAACGCGGTGTACGAACTGGCTGCCGCCTACGATCAGCGCCACCCGGCCCGTGGGCAGCTTATGGCGGGCAAAAAAGGCCTTGAGCGCCTCGGCGAGGTCGGCTTCGTTGGTAATGACGCCGTTGATCAGGCAGCCCTCGGGCAGCTGGGCTGCTGCTGCGGCGGTGATCCGTGCGCCCTTGGCAGTGGGGCTGCCCACCGCGGCGTACACCGTGCGGCTGCACAGATATAAAGAGGTAAGTGATGCCATGAGGAACCCTCCGGAATATAGTTTAAATGGCGCCGGACGATGCGCCGATGGTGCCGTAGGACTGGTAGATCGGCACGATAACAGCCGCCACAACGCCGCCGACCACCAGACCCATGATGACGATCATCACAGGCTCCAGCAGGGTGACAAGGCGCTTGGTGGCCATCTCGGCTTCGTAGTCGAGCGTCTCGCTGATCGTGGCCAGCAGACTGTCCAGCTTGCCGGTCTCCTCGCCAACGGCGATGGAGGAGGCCAGCTTGACCTCAAAGCCGTCGATCGCGGCGATGGACTGCGACAGGCTGTGGCCGGCGCGGATGCTGTCCAGCGCCGTGCCGAACTGACTTTCGATCCAGCGGTTGCCGATCGAATCGCGCGCAGCGCCCAGTGTTGTGATGATGGGCACACCGCTGCCGTACAGGTTGGACAGGGTGCTGGCAAAGCGGGCGGTGCAGATCTTGCGGTTCAGCACGCCCACGACCGGCGCATGCAGGATAAAGCGGTCCCACTGGCGGCGGATGCGGGGCTGGGCCAAAAGCAGCTTGAAGCCGAAGAAGATCAGCGCCAGCGCCACAAGCAGCAGCGGCCAGTTGGCGCCCACAAAGTCGCTGGCATCAAACAGAAGCTGCGTCAGGAAGGGCAGCTTTTCCATCTGGTCAAACATCGGCTTGAACTGGGGCAGCACAAAGGTCATCAGAATCGCAATGACCGCCACGATCAGCACGCAGAGGATGAGCGGGTACATCATGCTGTTGCCGACCTGCTGGTTCATCTTATGCTCGCGCTCATAGTAGGTGGCCATCCGGGTGCAGGCGTGGTCGATGCTGCCGGTGCCCTCGGCGCTGCGGATCATCGCCAGCAGCAGGCTCGGGAACGCCGGTGCGCAGGACTCCATCGCATCGGACAGCGGGATGCCCTTGCGCAGCTCGCCCAGCACGGCCTCGTACAGGGCGCGCTGCTGCGGGTCGATGCTGCGCTCATCCGCCATGATGCGGAAGGCACGCACCAGCGGCACACCGGCAGTCAGCAGGGTGCCCAGATTGCGGCAGAAATCCGCCAGCACGGCGGTCTTTAACGGGCGGAAGGTGCTGCGGACACGCTTGGTCTGCAGCGCCTCGCTCATGTACAGGCCGTCATCGCGCAGCTTGGTGTAGAGTGCCTCCTCGCTGGGGGCGTCAGCCATGCCGCGGACAGTCTTGCCCTGAGCGTTGGTCGCAGTATAACGAAATTGTGGCATAGGGGAGAAACCTCCGAACGGATAGTGAGATCAGGCGGGTGCTGCACCATTACAAAAACGCGCAGTACCATTGCAGGATCGGCTCGCCGAAAAGCATGGCGATTACGATGCCCGCACATAAAAACGGGCCGAAGGCAAAGTGGTCCTTTTTGTCGGCCCTTTTGGCGGCCAGCAGCCAGATGCCGTAAAGGCCGCCGCCCAGAATGCCCAGAAACATCGCCAGCAGCGTGTTCTGCCAGCCGAGAAACAGCCCGGCGGCCGCCATCAGTTTGATGTCGCCGCCGCCGAACGCGCCGTCAATGGCAAGGCAGAGCAAAAGCATCGGCACGCTGACGCAGAACGCCCCAATCAGGTGGGGCAGCCACCCGGCGGGGGAGAGCAGCGTCCCTACAACGCCGCAGACCGCCAACGCGAGATTGAGCCGGTCAGGGATAAGCTGTGTCTCGGCGTCAATGAGCGCGATGCTCAGCAAAATGCCGCAGACCGACAGCGCGGTGAGCGCCGCCCAGCTCATGCCGAACAGCCCCTGCGTCAGGCTGAGCGCGGTGCCGAAGCGCCGGGTGCAGCCCAGCGCCAGCACGCCGCCCAGCACCTCGACCAGAAAATACCGCACCGGGATGCGCGCGCCGCAGTGGCGGCACCGCCCGCGCAAAAACAGCCAGCTGAAAACCGGCACAAGGTCGGGCGCGCCCAGCGTATGGCCGCACTGCGGGCAGTGGCTGCGCCCCTGCAGGGGGTCCATGCCCCGGGGCAGCCGCCAGGCCACGACATTCATAAAGCTGAACAGCGCCGCGCCCAGCAAAAAACGGATCAGATCCAAAAGGCACTCAAGCAGCAGCATGGCTCGCCTCCGTCAGGTAATGCAGGCGGTCCTCCGCGCGGAAGACACGGTAGCCCTCGGCAGCGTCATAGACGGCGAAGATGCTGTTTTCCTGATAGAGCAGCCGCTGCACGGTGTAGCCGTTGTCCGCCACCTGCAAAAGGCTCACGCTGCCGGGCAGTGCGCCCAGTGTCTCGATCTCCTCAGCCACGCCGTCGGCAAAGCCGTCTGCGGTGGTCTGGTCGGCAAAGGTGCGCCCGGTGGAATAGCACTGCGCGGACACAGCCCCGGCGGCCAGCCGCGCCGCCTTGATCTGGGCCAGCGCCTCCCGCGCGCGGGCCTGATAGCGCAGCTCGGCCGCGCCGGTCACAACGGTATAGATCACAGCGAGCAATGCCAGCAGCAGGGCCAGCTTTTCAGCAAAGGAGGTCCTGGCCCATTTTTCCCCGGTGTTGCGCAGCCAGGCGCCCAGTCGTGCTGCCAGCATGGTTTCACTTCCTCTACTTCTATGGCAATACCGCACAATTCCCGCCTGACGGCTTAAGCGCCGCTCCGGCGGCTGCGGTACGGCATCTGCGTTGCCAAAATGCTCGATAAGACATCCAGTATTATCTGCGCTTTTGGCTTAGCAGCTGCCGCACCTCGCTCGCCGTATCGGCACTTAGAATTATGCGGTATTGCCCTATATATAACACACTAACCAGTATACCCTGCAAAGGCTGTATTTGCAAGAAATTTCACGAAAAAATCCCACATTATTGTTGGAATGTAACACAAAATCTGTCAAAATAGTATGTGCCGCCCGTATAGAACACTATATTTGGTGTAAATTTGTCGAAATCTCACCACACTTATTGCGAAAAGATCACAAACCGAGTATAATACCATCATATATAGTCTTATTATGCCTTACTGTACAAATTTGCAGGGCGCTGCCGCAAATTCCAACGGCCGCTACGGCGTCTGCCGGGCGGGAATATGAGGCAATGCCGTGATATAAACGGGAGCATCTATGGTGCATTGCAACAAGAAAACGCGCAGAAGCAGCGGCTTCACGATGGTGGAGCTTATGGTTGTGCTGGCGATCATGGCAATTTTGGCGGCCCTTGTGGGGGGCGGCCTGATTGCCTATACCCGTCTGGCCCGGTTTGAGAAGAACGAGGCAAACGCCCGCACCCTTTTCCAGACCGCGCAGATCGCCCTGACCCGCAGGGACACAGCGGGCGAACTGGACGATTTCCGCCAGAAGGTGCTGTTGAACGGTCAGGCAGGCGCGCATTTTGGCCCCGCCGCGCAGAAGGCCGATGAGCTGAACAAAAATATCTATGCCCTGTATTATGATAAAGTAACAGATGATGACAGCGACAATGAACTGCTGCGTGAGCTGCTGGGCGATTACATCTACGATGATTCGCTGCTGAATGCGGCCATCTGCGTTGAGATCGACGCCGCCAGCGGGCAGGTGTACTCGGTGTTTTATGACACGAACGCCGATAAGCTGCGCTTTGGGGAAAAAACGGACGGCGCAACGAACATTTATGACCGGAGCTATGACTACCGCCGCCATGACAGCCTTGTGGGCTACTACTCGGCCGAGGACCGTGTGAATGTGGTCGAGCTGCAGCAGACCAAGCTGAAGGTCAAGAACCCGCGCCTCTCCAACACCGAAACACTGACCCTGAGCTGGGGCGGCGATGTGACCCGCGACACGCAGGTGCAGTATGTGGCAACAGCCTACAAATCGACCGATACGGGCAAGAAAAATCCGCTGTTTGAGATCGAGGTGGAACTGCCGGCAGTCAAGACCAATGAGCCGGTGCCGCTGAAAACAAGAATCTACGCTGCCGACAACGAAACACCGGTTGAAAAGACCCTCTACTACCCTCTGAGCTACAACAAGGGCAACTTTGTCCTGACGCTGGACGCAATGGCCAGCGCTGATTTGCTGCGCTCCTGCGAGAATGACAGCGGCGAGAAGGCAAACAGCATAAGTGTGACCGACAGCAGCCTGTACAGCATCACCCGCCTGATGTCGGGCGGGCCGCAGGATTTCTATGTCACGCTGCAGGCCAAGGCGCGGGACGACTATTCCGGCAGCTATACCCCCAGCACCCCGGCCGACACCAATGTGGAAAACAGCCTGTTTGCAAAAGAGGCAACAGCCACTAAGGGCAACCTTACCTATTTCCGCCATCTGTACAACCTGCGCTGGGCGGACAGATGGGCGTCCGGCCAGACTGCCGACTACACCCTCGCCGCGCAGAGCCTTGGCGCCACCGGCCTGAACTGGACCGGCGGCAGCGTTACGGTCTACTGCCCGGCGCAGGGCAAAAACTTCCCGCCGGAGGCCAAGGTCCCCTCGGCAGAGGAGGCCGTGGCGTGGCCGACCATTCTGACATTGCCCAAAAATGTAACGCTGGACGGCAAAAATATCACCATCATGAACCTGCAGCTGCGCGGCAGCTCTGTCTCCCGGACCGGCAGACAGAAAAACGAAAATTTGCTTGACCGCTACATCGGCCTTGTGGGCGAAAATAACGGCACGATCAAAAACATGACCCTGCGCGATGCCGATGTACAGGTCAATGTTGAAATTGTGACCCGCGCAAAAGGCACCCTGCCGCTGACCGGGACCACGGCCCTGAAGCCGCTGGACACAAAAGACAGCGCGTACCGCGACATCCGCGCGGTCGGTGCTTTGTGCGGCGTCAACACCGGCACGCTGGAAAAATGCACCCTGACCCACGGCAAAAACAATGCGGTTTCCGCGCAGGTGCTGGCAATGCTGCCCTTTGACGATACCGCCACCGCGACAGCCCGCACAAACGCAACAGTAAATAGCACTACTTATTATGCAAACGAGCCGCGCGGCATTGGCGGCCTCGTGGGCGTTGCCATACCCAAAAACGGCCAGACGCAAACAATTTCCGCGCTGACGGTGGACGCCAATGTGACGGTAGCCGGTCTGCTGCAGGACAAGAGCCTGAAAGATGCGGACGAAACCCTTACAGAACAGGCTCGCTACGCCGCAGCCGCCAGCGGAGAAAACTCGATCTGGCGCAGCATCGGCGTGGGCGGTGTGGTCGGCACAATGGACGCCGCCAACCTGATGCTTGAGACAGACCCCAACAAGAATAACATGACCAACAAGGCCGCCGTCATCGGCAGCGCCTTTACGGGCGGCGTTGTGGGCGACCTCTACAACAGCAGCGGTGCGGATGTCACCCTGACCGGCCTTCAGAACGAGGGTACGGTCAGCGTGGGCGTCAACTACCTTGGCAGCGCCGAGGGTGAAAACAGCCGTGTGCTGGGCCAGTTCTTCGGCGGCATTGCGGGCTACTGCAAAAATGTCACGCTGCGCGGCAGCACCAGCACCACCCGCCGCGATATGACCGAAACACAGCTGAAAACCGCCGTCAAGGGCGGGTATGCTAACGATGGCGCACTCACCGATACCAGCCCGCTCAAGGGTGATTTTGTCGGCGGTCTGGTGGGCTTTGCCAGCGGTAGTAAGCTGGAAAATTGCACCACGCAAAAGGGTTATGTGCTGGGCCGCTGCTTTGTCGGCGGCGTGGCGGGCGGCTTCAGCGGCAGCCAGCTTAAAATAACCGGCGGCAGCAACAGCAGCACCGTGCTCGGCAACCGCTATGTGGGCGGTGTCGTGTCGGTAAACGGCAGCCAAAGCACGGTCAGCGGTGTTACCAACAGCGGCCTTGTGGCGGGCCTTGGCAAAAATGCGGCCTATGTGGGCGGCATTGCGGGCCTGAACGATGCCGAATGGGGCAGCACCAATGCAGCAAATACAGCAGCCACCATTCAAAACTGCGTCAGCAGCATGGCCTCGGACACCGCCACCAACAGCAGCCGCAGCGCCCTGCTGCAGGCGCTGAGCACCTATAAAAATGTAAACAATCAAGAAACGACCACCCGCGCGGACTATGTGGGCGGTCTGATCGGCCGCAACGGCAAAAATGCCGTGCTTACATGGGACAATGAGGCAACCACGGTGCAGATCGGCGCGGTCATCTGCGGCAATGATTTTGTCGGCGGGCTGGTCGGCTGCAACGATGCAACGGCGAAAATCACAAATGACAGCACCTCGCTGCTGACCGTCAGCGGCGAGGTCGTGGGCGGCAAGGCGGTCGGCGGTATGATCGGCCTGAACCTTGCCCCGGCCCTGCCCGCGGCCGATATAAAGGTGACGGAAATCAGCGGCACGCTTTGCGTGGGCGGTGTCATCGGCGCTAACATGCCGGTGGCCGGCACGGACGGAACGGCGTTTACCATCAAAGAAACCACCACATCCGGCAGCACGGTCAGCACATTTAAAACCACCGCAAAGGCGGGCCGCATCAAGGCCGACGGTCTGGCGGGCGGCATCATCGGCTATAACTGCCTGCTGGAATCGGCCCCGAACGATTTGACAACGATTCTGCCCACCGTGGCGCCGGATACCGGCCTTGTGACGGTCAACAAAACATTGGCGCGCAGTGGCAAAGAGATGACCCTCAACGGCGCGGCCAACCAGTTTAATCTGGAGGTCAACGCCTATGCGGGCGGCATTGTCGGCTATAACGATGCAGCAACCCGCCTGACCATCAGCAACGCAACGAACGGCAGCGACAGCAACGCGGCATCGGTCGGCAGCCTGAAAATGCGGGGCGAGACCGGCACCCTCGGCAGCGGTGTCAGCCTGCCGGGGTATAACGACAGCTTTAACTATAACGATTATGTTAGCGATAAAAACGCCCGCGGTTCTATGGCGGGCGGCATCATCGGCTGTGTGACCCAAAACACAACGCTGGAGGGCTGCACCAACTACGGCATTGTCTCCCACAAGAGCGCGGCGGGCGGCATCGCCGGCTGGAATGGCGGCAGCATCAAAAACTGCTCTACCTACGCCACACTGGGCACCCAGCAGGACGGCTATGCCTACCTTGGCGGCATCGTCGGCATCAACAACGGGACGGTCACGGACTCGGCCCCGGCAGCAAGCATCACCGTGCGCGGCCGGTACATCATCGGCGGCGTGGCGGGCCTGAACCTGACGGATGCGAGCATAACTTATAACACTTCCGATAGTATCCCCGTTACGGTGCAGGCAAACGAGTGCGCGGGCGGCGTTGCAGGCGTAAACTGCGGCAGCATCGCATTGGGTAGCACAACCCTGCGGGTCAACATTACGGCAGAAAGCTATGCGGGCGGCATTGCGGGCAGCAACAACAAGCACAACGATAAAGCAGCCCGCATTGAGGGCGGCAATGTGACAGGCACCGTCACGGCCACCAAGAACTACGCAGGCGGCGCAGCCGGTGCAAACTATGCCAATATTACCAATGTGACGCTGATTGGTGGGGCGTGTGTGCGCGCCAATGACCAGTTTGCAGGCGGTATTGCGGGCAGCAATAGGGCTGGCAATGGGCAGAACGGTACGATTACGGGCTGCACCAACACTGCGGGGCAGACCGGAAACAACTACACGGTATATGCCACCAACGGCAATGCGGGCGGTATTGCAGGCAGCAATGAAAGCGGTGCCCAAATTATAAACGCCAGCGTGAATAATGGCGTCAAAATCGGCGTGGCCAAGTGCGATGCGGCGGCCATTGCGGCCAACAACTTCGGCACCATTCAGGGCGGCACTGTCGGCAGCTGTGATATAACCTTTGCTGGGGAAAGCATCGGCGCGGTCACGGCCATCAACAATGCGGGGACGATCAGCGGTGTTACGCTTACTGGCGGTGCAACCATTGCTTTCCATGGCCCGGCCACCAATGTGGGCGGCATTGCGGGCAAAAACGCCGGTACGATTGGTAATTGCAATGTCAACAGCCCTGCGCTGGCGCTCAATGGCCTTACGGCCCGGGCAGACAGCATCAGCCTTGGCGGTGCGGCGGGCGTCAATATGCAGGGCGCAACAATCAGCGAAACAACTGTTACACTGAACATTACAGACAATCTGAATAAATACAAGAATCTGGGCGGCGTAGCCGGCGAAAATGCCGGCGGCGGCACTCTGTTAAAGTGTACCTATCAGGGCGCGCTGGGGCAGGCTAATACTGCGGCAAACGATAACATCACCACGGGCGCAGCCAATGTGCTGGACACTGTGGGCGGCATCGTCGGCCTGAACAATGGTAAGGTTGATGGGTGCAGTGTGCCCAAAATCACGCTGCAGGTGATGGGTGCCTCGGGCCTGAGCGACAGCCAGACCTATGCGGAAAAGCTGAAAAGCGCCAGCAGCGTGGGCGGCATTGCGGGCCGTAACAACAGCACCATTACATCCTGCTATGTTGCCACAGGGGAAGGCGGCGGCAGTATCATCACCGCGCGCTACGGCTTTGTGGGCGGCGTGGCAGGCGCAAACAACGGCAGTATTAGCAGCAGCGGCAGTGGTGCGGCATTTACGAATAAATTTACCTATCAGGTCGATGGCATAGATTGTGAAAGAACAATGTTTGACCGGGTCAGCATGTTGCTGGACGGCAAAGTGGAAAGAAAAAATGGAGAAACTGAAAAAATTGAAGAAGTAGCCGATGAAAATGATGCTGTCAATACCATGATCAGCACCTTGAAAGGCGATACTTATAAAGACCTTAAAGGCGTTGATACGGTGTCCACGAATAATTACAACAATGTCTACACCACCGGCCTTTCCCAAAATGACCTGCTGGTCGGCCTGCGCGGCACAACTGATACAAACGGCAAATCCAGCGGCTATCTGGGCGGCGTGGCAGGCTTCAACACCGTCAACGGCACGATCACACGCGCGGCAACCGGTAAGTGGTTTGTCTACGGCGACAACACGACCGATGAATCCAAAATCGGCGGTATGATCGGCATGAACGAGGCAACCGGCGAGGTCAAGCTGCTGGTCAACTGCGCCGCCGTGCGCCGCTTTACCCGCACAGGCGGCACAAATGACGATGACACGACCCATAGAAACATAGAAAAAATTGCCTATGTGGGCGGTGTGATCGGCGTGCAGCAGAACACGGCCGATGACAAGTGGGTCATCAGCGAGTGTGTGAACCTTGGTACTGTGTTTGACAGCGGCTCCAACTATATCGGCGGCATCATTGCCTCTTGGCTGAAAAACGGCGGCACGATTGAAAAATCCTTCAACTTCGGCAGCCTTAGCACCAATACCAACTTTGGCAACGGTTCGGGCACGGTCGGCGGCATTGTGGGCTTTTTTGACCAGCCTACCCCCGGCGGCACGGCAAATATCCTCTCCTGCCAGAACCACGGCGATATTCTGTCCTGCGGAAATTGGGAGGGTGACAAAAAGCACGGCGCCAACGATGTTGCCGGTATCCTCGGCAAGGTGGTCATGGCGGACGGTGCAAATGACTATCTGCGCATCAACATTGTCGATTGCGTGAACGGCGATGTTTCGATGTGGTGCGAGTCGCTGGCAGCCGGCATCATGGGCTGGCTGGGACCGTATGGTGACGGCGGGACAAAAATACCGGATAAGGTAGAGGTTTATATTGACCGCTGCCGTAACTACGCTACGGATGTTACAATTTATCATAAATCAAACGATACCAACTTGTTTGCAGGTATCTGCGGCAACCGTGGCAACGGCAGTGCAACGAGTGCATCCACCACAGTGACGAATTGTTTTGCTCTGTATAAAAATACGGTTAGTACCAATAACGCACCCATTGCGATGAACCGTGGAAGAGAAAACATCGTGGCCTACGGCAACTACTTTATGGACGAAAACAGCTTTGAAGAAAAGAAGATAGCGGCATTGCTGAAGCTTACGGAAGGTACACCAAGCGGAGAGGCGACTGCTAACGAAGGGAGAACATACGGTACAAGTTGTAAGAACCATTATAACTACGGTACACGGCTGTATGCGGGTATTGACAACACCATGACGAGCGAAAACCGTTTCTTTGCGGCAGGCATGATGACAAACACGCGGGATTTGAATACGGTTGATACTACAAAATGTTACATAATACCTGCAGCCAATGAAAAACTGGCTACGATTTACTATACAGGCAATCCCGGTGCATCGGATATCAACAACAAGGATCTTGCCACCATCCTGCTGTGGTACGGCGAAAAAGACAAGGTTGAAGGCCCGAGTATGAAGGACATCACGGACGACTTGATCCAGAACTACTATACGCAAGTTCTGGACAAGCGCGGCCCCGGGCAGGTCTCCAATTTGACAGTTACGCATAAAAACGATAGCAGCGCTGTCTATGGCCGCTATGAGGTAACATGGACGGCCGCGGCCACAGAGGGCATTTTCCCAGATAACAACATACAGAATGTAAGCCATTATCTGGTAACGCTGTATAAGGTTGACGGTGCGAACACTGTTGCTTTGGAAAACTACAAAGACATAAAGGTCTACGGCATGCGTTATCTGTTTGACGCGGATGATGCGCTGGCAAAGGCTATTGGCAACAGCCAATTCTGTGTCGGTGTAAAGGCCGTGAACGGAACCACCCCGGGGGCAGAGGTAAAGTCTGACCCGCAGTACTTCGTGCGCCCCCTGCCCACCCCGAAGCTGGAGATCCGCCTGAAAAAACAGTACAGCGATGGGCGACCCTACGGCCAGTATCTTGTGCTGACAAACGCAAGCGATTATCAAAACGCGGGTGACTGGAAAGTAACCGCCTACCTGATGAACCAACCCAATACGGAAATTACGCTGAGTGCAGACAACACCGAGGCACCGATAGCAAACGGCCTTGGCTCTGCCACCCGCCTGCGCGCCACGGCAACCCCGGGTACAGGTGCAACAGGTGCATGGATGGAGTCTGCCCGCTATGATGAGGAGATCGGTATTCCTAAGGCAGGGACAAATATCAACAGCGGCCTTGTCCACGGTACGGCGTTTGAAACAAATAAGCCAACCATGGGTCAGCCGGTCATAACCGGCAGCACGGCGGATAACCTGTCGATTACCGTGAACCTGCAATTTACCGCTGATACGATCCCTAACACCGTGCCGAACTACCGCGTTATGCTGGTGGGTAAATACAACGGTAATGAAACAATCAGCAATGCGGCAGAGGATACAACAGCCAAAACGCAGCCGCTGAAAGGCCAGTATGTGACGCTTGCTGCGGTGGAAAAGCCGGTCTACAGCAGCGGCACGGAATTTGTGCTGAGCAACCTGCCCGCAGTGGTCTTTGACGGCAGCTACACCGACCTGAAGGTCATCTCTGTGCCTATTGATGCCGGTTATCCGCAGGTCGTGACCCGCTGGGAAATCACCGCAGATGAGGCTCTGAATGCTATTGAAAAGAGTAACAATAACCCCGTCAGCTGGAACAACGGCATCGAGATCGTGCGCGGGGCGGACGGAAAATTCAGCTATTACCACCTGACCCCGCTGCAGTTCTTTGCAACCGGTGACCAGTGGTATAACATGGCTGAAAAGCAGACCCGCACGGACAACCTCAACCTCACGCTTCTGAAAGCCCCCAAGGTAAGCAGCGAAACCACGAGCAATGTGGACGGAAACAACAAGCTGAACTATACCTTTACATGGACGCAGTACAATGCGGACGGCAACACGCCAGATACAACAGAACATGCCTACGATGTCACCCTGTACGGTCTGCTGACCCAAAAGACGGGCGAAACCACCACAATCGCGGGCAAGGAAAAAATCGAGCTGAAGGACGGCGTGTCGCTGGCGGATAAAACCACATTTGACACCAAAACCGGCACCTATACCCTGACCCTCTGCGTGGACGATGACCTTGCAAGCGGCAGCTGGCGCTATGATACGGTGCGGCTGCATGTCACCCGCAAGCCGGACACTGGGGACACCAATGCAATCGGTCTGGCGGGCGAGGCAGATTGTACTGTTAAGCAGCGTCTGTCTGCGGTAGGTCAGGTCAACAACATCATGCGCACCAACGACAACAGCGCCAATGCACTGAACTACGACATCACCTGGCCCGCAAGCGCGGACGCCAAAGGCGAGAACACGGTGACATATACCCTGTACGCGGAAAAGCTTGACGGCAATACTTGGACGGCGCTTGCCAGCTGGCCGGGCATCACGAAAAACAGCTGCACCGTTGACCTTGAGAAGTATCAGGGCGAAACCCTGCGGTTCTATGTCGTAGCAAATGCGGTTGACAAATCGAAGTATTGCAGCCCGAACGGCGAGTACAGCAACTCGCTGGTTGTCGAAAAGCGCCTTGCTGCGCCCAAAGTGACCACAGCCGCGCTAAGCTACACAGCGCCGAGCCAGACCCAGTTCCTGACCGAGGAGAAGCTGACGCTGACGGTTCAAGACGCCAGCAGCGGCAGCTACTACTACATGGGCTATCTCTTTAAAAATGCCGCGGATTACAAGGAAATTGCTAAGCTGGCATCTGCTTGGCAAGCTGCAACGAATGGGACGGATGACAAGGCCCAAAAGCTGGCAGCCCTGACAAATGCGCTGAATGAAATGCTGGCCGACACGACCGACCCCGGCCGCGTGCTGCGCCTGCTGCCGGAAGGCCGGATGGACGGCGGCGCGCAGGCAGAAACGACAACGGGCGGCGCAGCGTTTGCGCTTGGCGATGAAAGCTTTACCATGAAGCCGGAGTATGCCGGTTACTGGCTGCTGCCCGCCCTGCGCAGCATGTCCACCGACGGCACAACCGCCAGCTCCAACTGGTACTACTATGTCGCAGACAGCGCGCAGGCAACCCCCACCCAGATGCAGCTGCCCAAGATCAAGCTGGATGCACCGCAGACGAACCAGAACGCCTTTACAACTGTAGATTCCAAGGCAACCCTGCAGCTGTTCGGCGCTGACGGTGAGACGGCATGGACGCCCGCAAGCACAGAGGCAGATATTTCCCGCTTTGCAGTGGAATGGAACGCCGTAAACTACAGCAAGGAAACAGGGGAAAGTCTGGCAGACAAGTATCAACTGGAGATCACTTCTGCCGATGACATCACAACCGACAAGATCACCTTTACTGTGGCCGAGCGGAATGTAATGGACAAGGACGGTACGATCACAACCAAGTGCGGGAAAATCCTGTCTGTGACAAAGGAAGTTACAATAAAGGATACTGCCTATACGATCACGATCCCGCAGAGCGAAGAAAACGGGCGCACATTCTATGATCTGACCACTACGGTCAAGACGAACGAGGATGGCGCGGCAGTCCTTGACGAGAACGGAAAGCCTGTGCTTACAACGAACCATGTGACGCTGGAGGGCCATTATGAGCTGAAGGACGCCAGCGGTACGCCGCGCTATAAGCTCGAAACCTTTGCAACGCTGGAATACCTTGACCGTGACGGTGAGCCGGGCTACCGCGTAACGCTGCCTGACCTTGTCGATCTGCTTCACAAGGACGATACACGCCAGCGCATTACCGGTAAGGTTACTGTGCTGGCCGAGGGCGATGCGGAAAAGACCACCCAGTCTGAAAAGCTGGAATTGACTGTGCCGAATGACGGTACAGCTGCCGCCCTGACCCTGACAGCAGAGGAGCAGCCCGCGCAGGACGCTGCAGCAGAGCAAAGCCCTGCCGCAGCACCACCGGTTTTGCGGGCGGCGCGTATCCTGCGGGCAACGCCCGAAACGGCTGCAGCTGAGAAAGAGGAACTGCCTGCAGTGGGATAACACAATGAAGGAGGGTATACCTATGGGCAGAAAAGCCCGCGGTATCATGCAAAATCAACAGGGACTGTCAATGATCCTTGTGCTGTGTATCGGCGCGGTTTTTGCGGCACTGTCTGCGGCGCTGGTCTATGCGGCGTCTGTGTTGACGGCGAACGCGAACCGCCAGCTGATAGAGCAGGAGGTGTATACCCTTGCAACGAGCTTTTCCGATGTGCTGGATGACCAGCTGACCGGCTACGGCACGGCAGCGGGCGGTGCGCAGGCGGACAGCCTGGCAGCGTTCATCGACAAAACCTACCTTTTGCAGACTACCTACAGCGATGCCACGGAGCATACCTTTGCGGACGAAAGCAGCGGGCTGGAGATCACGCTCAAAAAAACGCCGGCTGACGAGGTGGATAAAAGCGAGTATGTTGCAGCGCTGGCAACAAAGGGCTATGACATTACTGCACTTAACGGTCAGCTTGACAGCTTTAAAGAGAAGGAACTGTCGGATTATGTTGTGGAGGTGACGGTGACTGCAAAGCAGGGGAGCGAGAAGTTCTCCTACACAAGGAGCTACCAGCACACCAGCACATGTAAAGTGGCGTACTATACGATTGGCACGGATACGGCCCGGTATAATAGTTATCAGTTGACCAAGGATGTCGAAAATGAAACGAATCAACAACTCGTTTTTAAACGCACGGATGTCGCTAACGCCACATATACACTTAGCCCGGGCGCCGATACTGAAATCAAGATCCACTATGAGCTGAACCAGACAGCTAAGAGCAGCAAATTTGTGCGCCAATGACCCGGAAAGGAGCGGCTATGTCGAGATACCTTAAAAATCAAAGCGGAGAAACGATTGTGGAAGTGATCGTTTCCTTTGTGCTGCTGCTTATGTTTACGGCGCTGTTCGTGGTGTCCCTGCGTTATGCGCGCACCATGTCATTGAAGGCGGAAACGATCCGCCAGACGGCCTATGCACAGTGCGAGAAGCTGTACCCCGCCGGAGATGGAAAGCCCCAATGGGTGAATGACGGCGGCACTGCAAGCTATACCTTTACCGGTACGGGCGCACAGTTTGTTGTTGGGAATGTCCAAAAGCAAAAGCTTGAGGCAAAGGCCTCGGAGGATGGCACGGATGAGACCTACACCTTCCACCGTTACAGCAAGGGCCAGTCGAATACCAGCGGGGGACAGGGAACACCATGATGCGAGTGCTGAAAAACAAAAAGGGGACAACGCTGGTCGAGCTTGTTGTCTGCATGGTGCTGCTGTCGCTGTTTACGCTTGCGGCTGTCACGCTGATACAGCCCAGCGCGCAGGCGTATATGCAGGTGCAGCAGCAGACCCGCGCCCAGAATCTGGCCGATGCGCTGATCGAGACCATCCGCGGCGAGCTGCTGAACGCTAACGGGTATATCCGCTTTGCGGACGGCGCAACAGATAATAATTTTGACACGGTGTTTGACAAAAAAAGTGGTGTCAGCAGCGGTACGGCGTTGGAGTTCAGCGTCTACCCCAATCATATCGAGCTGATCGACAAGGATAAGGTCCCGGCGCTGACAAAGGCGGACGGAACGCAGCTGCTGAGCCAAGAGACCGCGAACGAGCTGGACGGTTACCTGCACATGCGGTTCTATCTGCAGGAAAAAAACACCTATAAGCCCCAGCATGAGGTGACATTAGAGAGCGGAACGAAACTGCCTTATGTTGCCTACGCCTACACGACAGCCTACCCCAAGGATGCCTACATGGGGATGTTTATCAGTGACCTGCAGTTTTACGCCCGCAGCTATACCAAGGCTGAGGGGGAAAAATACGCCCATGTCACGGCGCTGACCGTTGTGCTGACCGTGGCCCAAAAGGATGCGCAGGGCAATGCCGTGCCCCTGTGTACCCAAAAGGCGATCGTGCCGCTGCCGGGCGCACCGGTGTATATCGAGGAACCCGGCAGCTGGGACGGCAGCAACCCGGCGGTGTCGTGAAGCACCGCCCAAGCAAAAACATCCCGTGTTATGCTGGACAAACCGCTTGATTTTTGTTATACTATGGAACAATATGGGGAAGGTGGGGCGCTGCGCCCCGTTGTATAGAGCAGAGAGGAATACCACATGGCAACAGTCGAAATCAGAATGTTGGGCGATTTTGAGATCCGCGTAAACGGCAGGCCGGTGCTGGCCCAGCTGGCACAGTCCCGCAAGGCAACGGCGCTGGTGCAGTACCTTGTGCTGCAGCGCGGGGAGCGGGTGTCCCACAAGACCATCACCGATACGCTGTGGGCGGGCGAGCGCTCGACCAACCCGGATATGGCGCTGCGCGCGATTTTGCACCGCTTCCGCAATATGATCGAGGCCGAGGGCCTGACCGAGCTGCAGGGCTGCATCCAGACCAGCCGCGGCAGCTACCAGTGGAACCCCGCGCTGGATTGCAGCGTGGATGTGTTTGAGGTCAGCGACCTGTCCGAGAAGGCCCGCTGCGAGGCCGACCCCGAGAGCCGCGGCCGCCTGTATGAGGAGATCGTCAACCTGTACAAGGGCCGTCTGCTGCCCCAGTTTGCCACCGAGCCATGGGTCGAGAGCGTCAGCGTCCGGCTGCACGGGCAGTACCGCACGGCCATTCTGGGCCTGTTGGAGCTTTGCAAAAAGTGGGGCGAAAGCGGCCGCATTATATCGCTGTGTGCCCACGCGCTTGAGCTGGACCCCTACGAGGAGCGCCTCTATCTGGAAGAGATCGTGGCGCTGGAATCGCTGGGCCGCCACACCGAGGCACAGGACCTTGCCCGCCGCGGCAACGCAATGGGCTGCCTGCACCATGCCATTGACCCGGGACGCGCCGGCTCTGCCTACCGCCAGATGCGTCAGGCGGACCGCAACATGGAGAGCGAGCTTTCCCGCCTGACCGCCGCCCTGCCCGACACCGAAAACACCGGCGCCTGCATCTGCGACTTTGAAACCTTTAAGGAGACCTACCGCGTGCTGCGCGGTGTGCAGGCCCGCTACGGTCTGCCGGTGTTTCTGGCCATCGTGACGGTGGCCCCCGGCCAGAATGCCGAGCCTGCCGAGACCGCCACCATGGTGGAGCAGCTTGGCGAGCTGATCCACACCACGCTGCGCCAGTGTGATGTGGCCGCCCGCTACAGCGATATGCAGTATGTCATCATGCTCAGCGGCAGCGCGGCCGAGACAGGCTCCAGCCCGCTGGAGCGCATCAAGGCGGCCTTCTACCGCGTGCCCGCCCACGGCCGGTATCTGCTGAGCTACAATGTCTATGTGCCGGAGATCAAGGCTGACAGCGGACGCGCCCGCCGCCGCAAAAAAACAACGAAGAAATAAGCAATTTTCCCAGCCGCGCCGGTGCGCGGCTCTTTTTTTACACTTTACACAATCTTTTGACTAAAATTTTTTACAAAAAATCTAAAAAAACTGTTTAAATTTCCACAACAATGTGGTAAAGTAGTATCAAACAGGTGGGAAGTGTTCAAAATTCACTCCGCCGCAAAGAATATCTACGCCGCAGGGCGGTTGGAAACGCCCCGGCGCGAAAAGAGGTTTGACGATCCATGGGCTACGCAAGCAAAGACATCCGCAACATTCTGGTGGCCGGCCATGCCGGCTGCGGCAAAACAACGCTGACCGAGGCACTGCTGTACATGAGCGGCGCTACCGAGCGTATGGGCCGCGTGGAGGACGGCACCACTGCCAGTGACTTCGACCCCGAGGAGACCCGCCGCAAGGCATCGCTGAATGCCAGCGTTGTGCCGGTCGAGTATGAGGGCATCAAGTACAACCTGATCGACGCCCCCGGTCTGTTTGACTTTGAGACCGGCGCCGCCGAGGGCATCATGGCAGCGGAGAGCGTGCTGATCTGTGTATCCGGCCGCTCCGGCGTCACCGTCGGCGCAGAGAAGGCCTACCAGCTGGCACTGAAAAACAACAAGGCGCGGATGATCTTTGTCACCAAGACCGACCTTGAGAACGCCGATTACTTTAAGATCCTTGAGCAGATGAAGATCAAGTTCGGCCCGAGTGTCTGCCCCTGTGTCGTGCCGGTCCGCCTTGATGACGGCACGGTCGCGTACATCAACCTGTTCAGCCAGAAGGCCTTCAAATATGAGGGCGGCAAGCAGGTGCAGATCGAGGTGCCCGACATCGGCCACCGCTTTGAGGGCCTGATTCAGGCCATGAGCGAGGCCATCGCCGAGACGGACGAGGCCCTGATGGAGAAGTTCTTCGAGGGTGAGGCCTTCACCACCGAGGAGATCGTGCAGGGCATGGCCGCCGGCGTGCGCAGCGGCCAGATCACCCCCGTGTTCTGCGGCAGCGCCGTCAACATGCAGGCGCTGGATATGCTGCTCTACAACATGAATGTGCTGCTGCCCGGCGCAGATACCGCCGCAGCCGTGGCCGAGGATAAGGACGGCAGCCCTGTGGACATCGCGGTCGATGACGCTGCGCCGCTGTGTGCCTATGTGTTCAAGACCGTGGCAGACCCGTTTGTCGGCAAGCTGAGCTTTATCAAGGTGCTGTCCGGCAAGCTGACCGCTGCCAGCAATACCGTCAACGCCCGCACCGGCCAGCCGGAGCGCATGGGCAAGACGCTGACTGTCTGCGGCAAAAAGCAGACCGATACCGCCGAGATCGCGGCGGGCGACATCGGTGCCGTTGCCAAGCTGGCCACCGCCAAGACCGGCGATACCCTGTGCGACCCCGCCCGCGTTGTGGCGCTGCCCGCACCCGTCTACCCCGTCAGCTGCTACCGCATGGCTGTCAAGGTCGCCAAGAAGGGCGATGAGGGCAAGGTCAGCGGCGCGCTGGCCCGCCTGATCGAGGAAGATCCCGCCATCAGCTTTGTGGTCGATCCCGAGACGAAGCAGCAGATCATCAGCGGTCTGGGCACCCAGCATCTGGAGGTCGCGCTTGCCAAGCTGAAGAATAAGTTCGGCGTTGAGATCACGCTGGAGGCACCGCGCGTGCCCTACCGCGAGTCCATCCGCAAGAGCTGCAAGGCGCAGGGCCGCCACAAGAAGCAGACCGGCGGCCACGGCCAGTTCGGCGATGTGTGGATTCAGTTCGAGCCTGTGCAGGGCGAGGCAATCGAGTTTGCTGAGAATGTGTTCGGCGGCAGCGTGCCGAAGAACTTCTTCCCCGCAGTTGAGAAGGGCGTCCGTCAGGCGGCCGAGCACGGCGTGCTGGCCGGCTACCCGATGGTCGGCATGAAGGCCACCCTGCTGGACGGCAGCTATCACCCCGTTGATTCGAGCGAGATGGCGTTCATCATGGCCGCCAAGATCGCCTACAAGGCCGCGATCCCCGAGGCCGGCCCCGTCCTGCTGGAGCCCATCGGCGCGCTGCAGGCCCATGTCCCGGCGGACAACACCGGCGACATCATGGGCGAGGTAACAAAGCGCCGCGGCCGCGTGCTGGGCATGAACCCCGATGAGGACGGTCTGCAGGTCGTGGAGGCTGAGGTCCCCGTGGCGGAGATGCAGGATTTCACCACCTTCCTGCGTCAGCTGACGCAGGGCCGCGGTTACTTCACCTTTGATTTTGTCCGCTATGAGACCCTGCCCCAGATGCTGGAGAGCAAGGTTATCGAGCAGGCAAAGGCCCTTGGCAACTTTGCAGATGAGGATTAAAGCGTAAAAAATAAGCACCTGCTGACCGGTATGCGTGTGACCGGCCAGCAGGTGCTTTTTGGTTGAGACATTTAAAGCTTCTTTGCTTACTTTTTTCTCGAAGAAAGTAAGAGATAA
>ERZ773209.399-NODE-399-length-31133-cov-9.291685_pt1 | contig 31133 bp, 30 predicted proteins | sample MGYA00511109_ERZ773209 | MGnify/ENA primary metagenome ERZ773209 (study PRJEB29015, sample SAMEA2737786) | human gut metagenome | biome: human gut; feature: human-associated habitat; material: faeces | place: China | collected 2012 ...
CGGAGGAAAACATGGTCAGGCAAAAGTGTAGCGGTATTAGGCGCAGCTATTTAGAGCCCCAACCAGTGCCAAAAAGGTAATCCCGTACTATCTCAGTGATAAAGTCTGAGTTGCAGTTATTGTGATTTCGGGTCAATGGAATGCGAGTTGTAGAGGGTAAATGCGAGTACAGTTGCAGTTAATGTGAGCAGCGCATGATTTTCATTTGCAGTTAATTCGAGCAGAAAAACGGGATAAATGCGAGTCGGCGGGATTTGAAATGCGATTCGTTACATCTACCATGCTTGCTTCCTATCTACAGATAAAACCATGCACTGCTTTAATCGCAACACCGTCCTTTAATCAGCGCCACCGCCTCATCGCTAGGCATCTGGAACTGCACACGATGGCGCGCCGCGACATCGAGCGCAAACACCTTCGTATAGACCTCCGTCGAGCTAATCGATTTGTGGCCCATCAGGCTCTGCAAAACCTTCAGTGGTATGCCGGCATACAGCATGTGCATCGCGTAGGAGTGACGGAACGTATGGGGGGTCACCGGTACTGAGAACGTCACCCCGTCGGCCGCTGCGGTCTCCACCGCTTCGCTAAGCCAGGTGCGGACAGTACGGTCGGTAATCTCCCAGATGCGCGCCTTCTCCATTCTGCCGGTGCGCTTGTTTCGTCTTTCCAGCGGAATTTTCAGGGTGGCCACCATCATCTGAAGCTGGCTGACGTACTGGTGATCGGATAGCGGAACCAGGCGATGAGCCTGACTGCCTGCGGGTGCACGACCTGCAGTTCTGGCTGCTTTCTCGGTGCGCTGCTTGAGCGTGGCCAGCTGCACGAACGGATACGGCGGCGCCAGCGAAAAATCCCCCCGGGTCAGCGCGAGCGCTTCATTAATGCGCGCGCCGGTGTTCCACAGCGTTGCCAGCAGCATCTTGCGGTGAAGATCCGGCACGTAATGGAGCAGGGCGCTGACTTCCGGCGCCAGCAGGTATTTCGGGAGTTCATCCTGCACGAGCGCCACCTGGCGCAGGGCGAGGGCGGCAGGGTAGTCGATAGCCACCGGCAGTTGCGCTGCAGTTCCTGGTTGCGGTCCCAAGGTAACAAGCCCGGTCATTGAGATACATCGCTGTCTGTTGATATGTTCAGCGCCGAAGCAATAATTTCCCGGTTTTCCTCACTACGCCAGTTTCCGAAATAGTCCACCTCCTGGCACAGGGATCTGTGTGCTGCCTCTATAAGGTTAGACACTCTTAGAAGAGCATTCTGTAGCTGCTGCGCTGATATATCTCTTGGCACATCATGTTCATCCACCCCGTTACGGTGCACGAGGTCGTTTCTCCAGTCTGCAATAATGCCCAGCGGCTTAACCGGCCAGACGGGTGGAGTATGTAGCACTGCGCTGAAATAGCGCTCAATGGTTTTAACGTTATGAAACGTCATTCGGGAAACATAATTGCGTGCGGAGGGCCTGAACATATCAAGTTCCATCTCACGCACAGACTGCTTTTCGTTTTTTTTGACGCGTTCGGACTTCAGGTAATATTCATCCCGGAAGCGTTTAAGAGGCCAGTCATGTTCCAGCAGAGACCTGGCACAGTACATCAGGTATGCTTCCATGACAGTCACGGCATGGACGAAAGACATCCTGTACACAAGTTCAGGCTGCTCTCTATCGAGCAGGGCATATAGCTTCTTCAGCTCCTGTCTTGCGTGCCGGTAACGCTGGTGAACATCGTTCAGGGAAACCACGAAGAGCCCGTGTTCATGATCCCACTGAGCCTGATCAGCAAGTGCCTCCTGCTCCCAGTAATACAGGTTCGCGGCCTGCTCCCATTCTTCAGATTCGGGGACAACATCCGGGTAATTTTCCTCAAGCCACTCATTAAATCGTTCAGCTTCAATATCAATCATCATGTCTTTCATGATTTCCATAGCCCCTTTATTGTTGAGAAATCCCACTATCCATTATTCCTCTGGCTTTCTAGTGACGATGCTGTAAAGGAGCATAAATGGTTTATCTATCAGGCAGGATTGCCAGGGCGGAGCACAATCTTGTGACTGTGGATCTTTGTAGTCACCAACCAGTTGCCATGAGTCCGAGTTATCCATTCGTTCTGCAACCATTCTTCCGTTACGTTTCAGGATTTTTGGCGATTTCCAGTTATATTTGGCTTTAATCATTTCTTTTGGCGTTGCATATGCCTTTCTTGAATACAGCCATAGCTCTTTATGGCCATATACATCCTCAAGCTCCCTGACCACATCGATAAATGATCTAAATGTTGGTTTACCCATACCCCGCCTCAAAAATAGTATCCGGTTCAATAGTCACTCGACGTAATTATTATACTCAGCACAATCAGCCGTACACAATCCTGTATCTGTCACCTTGATGATTTTCCCATGCCGTCATCATTTTCAGGGTGATAATAAGCAGACATATAACCACGCCGTTAAATTACCGAATGGCCGTTTCACGGTGATCCGACTTTTCCGTTATTTCAAACTTTCCGGAAGTGTACCACGGTCAGGGAATAAGCTAAGCGTCCTTTTAGGGTGGTGAGTGGCCGGTCACGGGGCAGGGGAGGGGCGCAACATATAGCGTCATCTCCAGCGGTAACACCGCTACATCTTGTTTTTCCGGGCCGCTGCGCGCCGGAGGGGTTCCGACAGATCCGGAACTGGTATTTTTCGGATCTTCGCGGAAAAAGTGAGAAGCCCGTATAGGCTGAACATATCCATATGCCCGGCATCTGCATAGGCAATGCATACGCATATCCTGACCATCTGCATATATAGCCCCTATACATATGCATGACATCTGCCTATACTCAACATATGCACACACCCGGTGCAATGCACCCCATTCCGGATATGCACCACAGATCCACTTTTACCCGGGAGAGAATCATGAGAACCGTATCCATTTTTAAAAACGGCAACAACCGCGCCATCCGCCTGCCCCGCGATATGGATTTTGAGGGGGTGAGCGAGCTGGAGATCATCCGGGAAGGGGACAGCATCATCCTGCGTCCCGTCCGGCCGACCTGGGGTTCGTTCGCGCAGCTCGAAAAAGCCGACCCGGACTTTATGGCAGAGCGCGAGGATGTTGTCAGCGACGAAGGACGGGTTAACCTGTGAACAGGATCTATATGCTCGACACCAACATCTGCTCGTTCATCATGCGCGAGCAGCCGGAAGCCGTGCTGAAGCGCCTGGAGCAGGCGGTGCTGCGCGGTCACCGCATCGTGGTCTCGGCCATCACCTGGGCCGAGCTGTCACAGGCAGCGAAGGAGTCCGGTCCCGGCACGCAGAATCTGGCTGACGCCTTCGCCGCACGCCTCGATGCCATCCTGCCCTGGGACCGCGCCGCGGTGGATGCGACCACGGAGATTAAGGTCGCGCTGCGCATGGCCGGGACGCCGATCGACCCGAACGACACGGCGATTGCCGGGCACGCCATCGCCGCCGGCGCCGTGCTGGTGACAAATAATGTGCGGGAGTTTGAGCGGGTGCCGGGCCTGGCACTGGAAGACTGGGTTAAATAGGCTGGTAAGGGAAGCCGGAAAGGCTTTACGCCGTTTAGCTTTTATACCCTCATTATCAGGAAAAACGGGCCAGCGGAAAGAACATGCGCTTCTCTGGCCTGAAGGGAAAAAACTGAAGGGCACATCTGCCATGCAAACGGCCTGGTCAGTAATTACCGAGGTGATGACTGACCTGTTCCAGAATAATTTTTAACTCCGTCATTTCGAAAAATGAATTTAATCCGGATATGAACTGTCTGAAAGTAATTATGTCCATCTGAATAGTGAATGATGCTATGGTTAAATTAAAGTTTTTACCTTCAGCATTGAAATTCGTGAATACTTCCTTTCCCCTGTAATTGCTGTTGTGATTTACTTTTGTTTCCGCACATAAAAAGGCGGCTGCCGTCACAAGCTCACGTAAAACGGGCCACCCGAAGTAAAATCCGCTGCCATAGTGTGTGATACAGACTTCTGTATCAATGGCCTGATAAACCTCACTGAACGGATTTAAGGGAAATGTTATTGCCGTTACACTTATAGTTATCTCCCCGCTTTTGAACTGATGCTCTGCATATCTGGACTGATGTAAATGTGATGTTGTATCGTCATAATCTTCAGGGCAGTATTTCATTGAAACAGAAACTACCGGCAACAATTCAGTCAGATATTTACCTGATATAACCGTTGTCAATTCTGTTGCATTAATCCTGCCGAGTAAATGCAGCGCCTGGGGTAAGGCATGGAGCAGATTTCCAGTTCGGGCTGAACTGATGAAATCGGTAATGTCCGCGACATGCTTACTTATCTCTGGCGCTTCATCCCAGCTTTTAATTTTAAAAACATGAAGACAGTTCTGGTCATCTATCTTCATTCCACGGGCATACGCAAAACTGTAAATATCTGCCATCACGTTCAGAAATGTCTTCAGGCGTCCGGAGTGGATCACGGGGGGCGCATTTCTGAAAGCAGCATAACAGGACTTCATCATGAGAATAACTGCACAGCGATGCAGTTCTGGGGTGGGATTTTTTTTTAGCAGATAAGCTGTGAGCGGGAGAATGTTACGGGTAAAAAGAGGGATCGCTTCGGATTGTCCGGATGTGATTTTACAACCTGAAAACGTTAAATCGCTGTAGCGTTCAGGGAACGGGAAATACCAGTCCTCCCGCATAAGCAGCCATTCCCTGTAGTTCCGGCTGTCTTCCTCACTCAGTTCTAAAATAATTTCCCTCACTGGCCACCTCTTAAATTCAGTTATCGATCTGCCTTTTTTTACAAGAAAATTCATGTACTCAAAGGAATATAAATTATTTCTCTTCACAACCCCTTTAACACAACACACAGCCAGCTCAGAAAGCCGCGTAACTCGCGCATTTTCCCGAAGCCACTGTACCCCGGGCAATTAATAACCACTTGACCTGACATTTTAATAATTACCTTAAGATGCTTACCCCCATTTTCATTCCTCCGGGAGTGACAATCCTCAGGATGCAGCATCTCTGATGGAACCGTGTGCTTTATATTTCAGATCTAAAATTTAAACATTTAAATAATGTTTACCAGCGCGATATTGAAAATTACAGATGAGAAACCTAGGTACTTAGCGGTAAGTTAAAACCTGGGTTGCAATATTTTTACCCGGACATTTTTATACATATTCAGCCAATGAAATTCGCACCGCCTGAGCGCCATGCTATTCAAAATGATTATCCCGGACCTCTTCCTCATGAAGTGGCTTGCGTGTTCAGAATGTGCTCCTCTGTACTACAGCAAAAAGATCGCCGCATATGAGAATTCAAAAGCTGGACCTTCTGGTCTTTCAAACCGCAGGATCTGGAGTGAATAGATCCAGAAATAATAAAACTGCATCACTGGTTAATCTCGAACGACTATTTAAGAAATGGCATGCCTGCAACGAAAATGATTGAAGCCAAGGATCTTGTTTTTTGATGAACCGCTAAGCGTATGCTGTTTCCGTTTGTATCAGGCAGTTTACTAACCTGCCTGATACAATACGTGGTCAATTAATTCCCGTCACGCAGCAGGTTCAGTGTGCTCCTGGAAAATGAAATATCTTCAAATTTAACCAGACATCCCCTGCCGTTGGGTGACTGAGCTTCAAAACCTACCGTCATCTCTTCTGAATCATTATCGAGTGCATCATCAAATGAAAATGCGCGGATAAATATCCACTTTCCTGATTCCAGCGAGGCATGAAATGCGTAGATATTGTCACGTCGTGAAATACGGAGGGAAACCCGGGGAGCGGTAACAACAAATGCGTTAGCATCATCAGATGTAGCTCCCTTGTTCACCACAGAAACCACCATGGGTTCACCATCAGGTGAAATTTCATAACACAATTTTGCCCAGGTTTTTTCATTCGCGCGCAGAAGTAACACACCGGCATCGAACGTATCCCTGAAGTCCACTTCTACGGTAGCGCTAAACTGAAAGTCGCCCTGCGGGCAGGGGGTCATCATCGTCACAGCATCATGCCTTGCCTTGATCATTGAGTCCGGATTACTGCACGAGGGATCGATATAAATATCGCTTTCCGGCAGGGCCGATACAGACAGTGAGCCTGTCTGCGCATCGTATGACCATGAAGAACCTTCTGAGGCTTTAAAGCCTTCCTGAACATATTGATCCATTCTCTTTCCCTTTTTTAATCATCACCAGATGAAAGCCAGTTCCGCTCACAACGACAGTACAGCGCGCGTCTCACCCATTACTCAGCCGGCATCAAGACGTCTAATCCAAGGATATGCTGCTGCACATAAGAACATCAGGAGACTCGCACCGGTAATCGCAGCACCGATCCCCCCAAGATCTATTGCCCAGCCGCCCAGAATAGCCCCCAGCGCAATGCCGCTGTTACAGGCCGAAATATTAAGCGTGCCGGCAAGTGCCTTTCCGCCCCGGGCCGCTTTCATCACCCTGATTTGCCCGAGCGGAAAGAGCGCGGTATGTGCTATACCCCATAAAACGAGGGAGAAAATGAAAAATACCGCTGATTTAGTCAGAAGTACTGAAGCTACTGCCCCTGTTCCCAGCATAACGCAGGAAATGACACCGGCTGCATCCGGATGGCGGTCAACATAACGACCGGCAAGGTAATTACCTATCAGGCCTACCGTGCCAAAGCCCATCAGCCACCAACCGATATAAGTACCCTCAATTCCGGCATGGCTTTGTAGCATGTCTGCAAGATAGGTATAAGCGCCAAACATGCCGGTAAAAACGGCAAGCGAAAGTATAAGGTTGGCAATAAAGTACCGGTTGTTAAGCATTCTGACCTGCGTCATCACACTGACGTTACTTTCTCCGGGAATGATTGGCATCGCCGCTCTGAGAAGAAATGCCATTGCAGCTGACAGAACGGCTAAAAACCAGAAGGTTCCCCGCCATCCTGCTGCGTCCCCCAGAAGTGTCCCCAGCGGTAACCCAAATAACAGTGCACCGGTTACGCCCAGATAGACCTGAGAAATGGCTTTCCCCGCTTTGTCTGCGGAAACTATTTTTCCGGCGACATCACTTCCAATTCCCCAGAAAACCGGAAGAAGAGCGGCCGGAATCAGCCTGGCCGCAAGAATTGTCCAGTAGCCAGGCGCGAGAGCAACGGCAGCATTGCTGGCACTGAACGCAACCAGTATCCACATAAAAAGTGCCCGTTTCTCAACACGGGAAAAATACGCCGTCAGCGGGGGACCGGCAAACACCACAGTCACAGCAAATGCCGTGACAAGTTGTCCTGCTACAGGGATGGATATGCCCAGATCCCCTGCCATTAATGGCATAAGGCCTATAATGACAAATTCAGTTGTCACAATTACAAACGCAGCAAGCGAGAGAATAGTGATGGCAAAGTTATCTGTTGTATTCAGAAGGGTCCCTGAGGACGTCTGAGACTTCATGGATAAAAGATCCTGTTCTTGATAATGCTGAAGCTAGTCTGCTATTTCGACACTGATACCCGTCAGAACGAATTGTTCCAGGGTTTCATTGCTGAGTCCCTCAGGGACGATAAGTACGTCGATATCAGAGATATCAGACAAACGGAAAGGCGCTGCTGTACCAATTTTATTGAGGGTGACCGGCACAATCACTCTTGAGCTTTGCTGCATAAGACAACGCTTCAGCTCTGCCTCTTCCGGCTCAAGTGCCGTTATACCAAGCGTAACATCCACCCCACAGGCACCCAGGATGAGAATATCCGGCAAAATCTGACGGGCCTGGTCCACGGTCTGGCTTCCAAGACAGGCACCCTTAATCGCATTAAATATGCCGCCAAGCACCATAGTTTTGCACAGCGTGTGCTCTGATAAGGCGATAGCGACGGCCGGGGCGTTTGTCACGACGGTGAGGGATACGTCTCTGGGAAGGCCCGCTGCGATGGCTATGTTGGTTGAGCTGGCATCAATAAAAATGGTCTGACCATTTTTAAGGTATTTAGTGATGCACTGAGACATTCTTTGTTTGTTTTCAACAAAGTTCCCCGCCCTGATCTGAATATTTCCTGCGTCAGGAGCAGGCAGTAAGGCCCCGCCATAAACCCTCCTGCAAAGACCCTGTTCGGCCATTTGCCTGAGATCACGTCTTATGGCGTTTTCAGATACGCCAAACTCTCTGGCCAGCTCAGCGGCTATTACACGACCACGAACGCTGAGGCGTTTCAGGATCTCATCCTGTCTTTCCTGATTAAGCATAAACAGACACCGACGCTTTGTTTGATTGTGTTTATTTGTGGTGATTCTTGCACGTTTGCTGGGTGTGTGCAATCCTTATTCAGCCTGGCATCCATGACTACTTATTAAGCCCGAACGTCATCAGGGTTAAACCGGAGGGAGGCATTACTGAAAGGATCAGACAGCCGGAAAATTCAGAAGGGGGTGGGTAAGTGGTCTAGCGTCATCAATGAAAAAAGACAGACCTGTGCGACAGCACTTCTGCGGTATGTCGCTCATAAAAAAGGGCGTAAAACGAAACTTGCATCTTCAGGCCAAGCGATTTCACCGTAAATCGTCATGTTGAACCTCACATCCTGAGATTTTTATTCATCTGCAAAATTCTATAAATCAAATATGAAAAATCATGCTGTAAACGGCCAGGTTGCTCCTTCCGTGGAGATGGTCAGATCACGCGGTGCGCTGATAAAGGCGCTTCTGTCTCTTGCTATGGGTGGATTTGCAATTGGTACGGGCGAATTTGTCATCATGGGGCTGCTTCCCGACGCGGCACATGGGCTCGGCGTATCCATTCCTTCTGCCGGACATCTGATAAGTATTTATGCACTGGGTGTTGTGGTTGGTGCGCCTGTTCTGGCCGTCGCCGGGGCAAGGCTGTCCCGAAAAACTTTCCTCATTATCCTGATGGCTATGTTTGCTGCGGGTAACCTGATGAGCGCATGGGCCCCGGACTACGAACTGATGCTGCTGATGCGGTTCATTGCCGGTATTCCCCACGGGACCTTCTTCGGTGTTGCCGCACTGCTGGCAGCAGAGCTGGTAGAGCGTTCCAGAAGGGCTCAGGCCGTTTCAATGGTGCTTCTTGGACTGACGGTCGCCAACCTTCTTGGCGTCCCGGCTGTGACCGCCATCGGTCAGTCTGTCGGCTGGCGTACGGCATTTGCTATTGTGGGTGCGCTGGCGGTGCTGACTATATTAATGATTTATGCATGGGTACCGTGGAAGGCAGGAGATAAAACTGCGAGTCCGCTTCGCGAACTTTCAGCGATTACACGAAAACAGGTTCTTCTGACTCTGGCCATTGGGTCAATCGGTAATGGGGGCATGTTTGCGGTTTTCAGTTACGTAAAACCCACCATGCTTGAACTCGCAGGGCATTCTGCGGCAATGATCCCTGTAATACTGTCCATGTTCGGACTGGGTATGGTCGCGGGTAACGTCATCGGTGGAAGAATGGCTGACAAGAATCTAGAAAAAACCATTCGTTACCTGCTGCTGTGGTCCATTCTGATAATGTGCGTGTATGTCTTTACCTCTCACTACGCATGGCCCGGGGCCATCACCGTAATGTTGATAGGCACGATGGTTTCCCTCTCTTCCGTTTTGCAAATACGACTGATGGATGTCGCCGGAGATGCACAGACGATGGCTGCAGCGCTAAATCACTCGGCGTTTAACACTGCTAACGCTCTGGGAGCCTGGCTCGGGGGCCTGACCATCACGGCCGGACTGGGCTGGTCGTCAACCGGCTGGGTTGGTGCTATCCTGGCCTTGGCTGGGTTAGGTTTGCATTTATGGGCCGTTTCGGATACCAGAAAATCGGAACGCATTGCCTGTTGACCGTTCTGTAACTGAAGAAAGGATGTAGTGGAGTCGTTATCATTCTTCACTATATCCCCCGTTTGTCGCGTCTGACTTTTGTTCAGGAATTTCCCGCTCATCAGTAAATTAATTCATGATTTAGGAGCATGTGTTGACGGGACTGAGAACAGGTGAACACCTCCCACTTGAGAAATGAACGCCCAGGCCAGTGCGACCCTCTACTGCCATTGAGAAAAAATTCGCGTTCCCCCTCACAACTGACCGCCCGCTGACGTCAAAAGAGAGACAATCCGCACATTAATCCTTATCTTCGCCAGAATACGCAGCCAGATGAAGGCACGGAAAAAACCGGCGCAGCCGGGCTTCGCCGCGCTGATGAAGGAATTTCTGCGCACAGACCCGTACAAATGCATCCTGTGCGGTAACCGGCTTCATTTTACCGGCGCAGAGGCGGGCAGACATGCCACAGAGTTAGTGGCCGAAAGGCTGCATAACATCGACAGGAAACGATGGCTTCTGGCACAGGCAGCAGGATAAGTGCGCCTGAAATATGGATTCCAGGCTAATAATACGCCTGAAAGCGCATTTTATGGCCATAAGTGGTATGAGTACCCGCTATAACCTGGCTTCTGAAGACGATGTTCATGGTCAGGAAATGTTTAAAACGATGATTCAATCTCCTAACCATGAACGGTGGTGATGGCGAGATCAGAATAGCGCTGAGGTCTTCCCCGTGATGAAGGCGTTGCCGACTCATACCAGGCCTGAATAGCTTCATCATCCAGCCAGAAAGTTATGGAGCCACGGTTGATGAGGGCTTTATTGTAGGTGGGCCAGTTGGTGATTTTGAACTTTTGCTTTGCCACGGAACGGTCTGCGTTGTCGGGAAGATGCGTGCTCTGATCCTTCAACTCAGCAAAAGTTCGATTTATTCAACAAAGCCTAACTGCATTCAAAAGCCAAAAGGGTACAACAACACTACATCGGCGTCACGACCGGAAAAATTTAAAGGATCGCAGTGCTCAATATAAAATGTCTGATAGAACAAATCAGACATTGTTGTTATTAGATTCAGGACTGCTTATCTATTAAGCGACTAATATGAATACTGAGCCATGTTAGTTCATCTTTCGGTAACGACAGTTGATATTTGTCCTGCACGTAATCGCGAATACCCCAAGCGACATTCATGGCATCTGGACGGTAGCGCATCAATTCCTGATAAAAATCTTCTGTCTCGCTCATCACGATTTTACCCGCCAGTACCCGCTCTGAAAAATATCTTAAATGATTGATAAAGCGTATGTAATTAACTGATTCGGTATCGGTATTCTTACCCAATTTATAGTGAACAATGGCGGCGAGTCGGTTAACTAATTCAACTTGTTGATGGGCGGAACTGTCGCTCTCTTGGCTGCTAGCACTGATAAGATGAAAGGCAATATTCACCGATTCATCTTCGGGGAGTTCGACCTTAAATCTCTCATTGACCTTAGCGCGAGCCTGTTGGCCAATGCCGTATTCTTGAGGATAATAGCGTTTAACTTCCCAACTTAATTTATTCAGAATAGTCTGGCTCTTACGGCTGCGTTCGACGGCAAAATGAAGGTGTTCGGCAAGGGTTAGAAGTAACAGCGAATTGAGTTTGTCCCCACAAATGCTGCGCGCGAGCACCAGAATTTCATGGCTGATATCGAAAAACTCCGAAGGAATAGTGTCCGTAAGCGATAGAAAATGACGGCCTTTGATATTGCTTAGCGGCAGAAAAATTTTCTCTACCTGAGCTAAATCGATATTCGTCCCCGGCTTGGCGTTAAAGCCAATCCCTTTACCAAAAAGAATCATCTCTTGTTGGTCGTTATCCACTAACAGCATACTGTTGTTGAGTGATTTTTTTATCGTTATCACGGATATTCCTTCGGGAGCAGGCTAGCTCATGTCTGAACCATTATTGCCGATCACTTTCTGGTACCACCAGAAGGAGTCTTTTTTAAGGCGTTTTAATGTTCCGTGCCCTTCGTCATCTTGATCGACATAGATGAAGCCGTAGCGCTTAGACATTTGTGATGTGCCGGCACTGATGAGATCAATGCATCCCCAAGTGGTAAAGCCCATCACCTCAACACCTTCATTAATGGCTGCCAGCGTTTGTTCAAAGTGGCTACGAAAATAGTCGATACGGTAACTGTCGTGGATCTTATCGTTTTCCACAACATCTTTCGCACCTAAACCATTTTCGACGATAAATAAGGGTTTCTGGTAACGATCATAAAGCTCAAGTAACGAGATTTTTAGTCCAATAGGGTCAATTTGCCAGCCCCATTCGGATGCCGGTAAGTAGGGATTTCTAACACCAAGCACGGTGTTACCAGGAATGCGCTCTACATCAGGTTGGGTCGATTCGGTCAGCGACATGTAGTAGCTGAAGGAGACAAAATCGACGGTATAGTCTTTTAATATTTGCTTATCTTCGGCAGCCATCGTGATATGAATATTTCGTCTAGCGAGATCGCGTAGGATCAGCGGCGGATATTCACCAAACACTTGTACATCGGCGTAGAAGTAGTTTTCTAAGTTCTTCTTTAATGTCGCTTCTATATCTTCTGGGCGGCAGCTGTGTGGGTAAGTCGTAAGCTTGGTCAGCATGCATCCTACTTGGCTACCGGGAATTTTCGCGTGGCAATCACGGGTCACTAGAGCAGAGGCAACAAATTGATGGTGTAGTCCTTGGTAAATATCTTGTGTTGCTTTACCGGGTTCACTTTTCTCTTCTCGAATGCCAGCGGTGGTAAATGGATGGCGATGGATACTATCTATCTCGTTGAAAGTTAGCCAGTAACGAACTAAGTCTTTATATCTGTCAAAACAGACATTGCTAAAACGCACAAAAGCATCCATCACATTGCGATGCACCCAGCCATTATATTTTTCGCTGAGCGCCAGCGGCATTTCATAATGTGAAAGGGTGACGAGTGGTTCAATATTATGACGGCGCAATTCGCTGAACATATCTTCATAAAATTGCAGGCCAGCTTCGTTAGGGGTTGCATCTTCTCCGGTTGGAAAGATACGCGACCAAGCGATGGATACCCTGAGCACTTTAAAACCCATTTCAGCAAATAAGGCGATATCGTCTTTATAGTGATGATAAAAATCGATACCGCGACGCTTCGGATAAAATGCATCATTTTTACCGCTAAAGGCATCTTGGATATTTTCATCGGTCAGAGCCATATGCCCGCTGTAATCCTTCAACGATAAATTGGGTTTCCAGGTGATAGCATCGGCAACGGATGGCCCTTTACCGTCGACATTCCATGCTCCTTCTGCCTGATTGGCGGCAATCGCCCCGCCCCATAAAAAGCCTTGCGGAAATGAGGATTGTTTTGCCATTACATGGACTCCTTAAGTGTCATGATGATATGAGGATTAGGATTTTTTTCGTTCTGATTAACAGGAAGCAGAGTGAAGCGTTCACCGTTGGTAACTACCATCACCACCACCGGATCGAGACCGACCGCGGTAATGGTATCAATTGAAAATTCAATCAAAGTGTCACCGCATTTAACCTGTTGTCCTTCCGTGACCTTCGGACTAAAGCCTTCTCCTTGCAGTTTGATGGTGTCGATACCGATATGAAAAATCAGCTCCACGCCGCTGTCAGTCAGCAGACCGAGCGCATGCCCGCTATCGAAGACACTGACAATGGTGCCATCCGCCGGGGCGCGTAACACTCCTTGAGAAGGAATGATTGCGATACCATCCCCCATAATTTTGCGTGAAAATACATCGTCGTTAACGGTTTCAAGTGGGATGATTTTTCCTTCAATGGGCCGAGCGAAATTGAGTTCAGCGCTTTTTTCACTGACTTTGTCACGCCACAGTAGTAGCGCGCAGATAAATGAGACCAAGAAGGAAAGTCCGGCACCGGCAAAGGCCCAGAGAATATTCAGTGGGTTTTCTGGCGAGACAAACATCGAGATACTCGCAAGGCCTGGTCCCACTAATGCAAAGGCCTCAAGCCCAACCCAACCAATAAATGCGCCGCCAATCACGCCGCCGATAATGACGCTATATAAGGCTTTTTTATGGAGTAGCGTGACGCCGTAAAGTGCGGGTTCAGTGATACCAAAAAGGGCAGAAATTCCGGCCGAAAAAGCGGTGGACTTCATCACTTTGTCTTTACTTCTTAGCGCAATCGCCATGCAAGCACCGGACTCGGCAATATTGTGTGCCAGTGAGGCGGGAAGGTAGAGCATTTCTTTGCCAAACTGGCTCATGGAGGCAACCGCATAAGGTAGCATCGGTTTATGCATGCCGGCGGCGACCATAAATGGCAGTGCCGCAGCAAATAGGCCTGTCGCGACAAAGCCTAATTTACCGTATAGCCAGAGAATAAGGGTTGCCAGCCCGGTACCTAATTCAGAACCTAACGGCCCTAAGATCAGTAAAGTAATAGGTACTGTTACCAGCAGAGAAAGCATGGGGGAGAGGAAAATGCGTAATGCGCCCGGTGAATAGCGATTAAAGAACTTCTCTGTCAGGGCATATAAAAGTACGCATAGGATCGCGGGAAATACCTGAGAGGCGTAGGCAACATTGACCAAATCGAATGACATAAACGTTGCCCCTTCGGCCAATTGTTTAGTCATTGTCGGTAATATCATTACCGAAGCCGCTGACACCGCCACCAGTATATTGACCTTTAATTTCATCGCCGTGGTGATCGCGACCAGAATCGGCAGAAAATAGAGCGGGGCGGTACCGATATTATCCAAGACTTTATAAGTAGAACTGTCACGGCTCATCCAGCCGATGGCATCCATTAACAGTAACAGTGATTTGAGTACACCACCGCCGGCGATGGCAGGAACTAATGGCTGGAAGACGCTGATAACAAAATCAACAATGCGTGCACCTTGGCTTTCTTTGGCAGAACTCTTTTGCTCACTAGGTTGTTGTGGGCCAACCAGTGACTGCACCGCTTCGAAAACTTGTACGACTTCATGACCAATAATGACTTGGCACTGCACATTGAGGCGTACGCCTAGCACGCCATCGGTGTTTGAAAGTGCAGCTTCATTCACTTTACTGTTGTCATATAAGCTCAATCTTAAGCGGGTAGAACAGTGTCCAATATGCTCGATATTCTCAGCACCACCGACCTGCTTGATTATCTCTAATGCCGTTTTCAAGTGATTCATATGAGTTTTTCCTACCTTCAGAGCAAAAAAAAACCTGAAACTTCCCTCCGGTTTGATTTCTGCGGAGAAAGCTTCAGGTCTTGCCTACGGATCGTAGTTACACGCCTTTTTTTAAATATCGCTTAATGAAGAATTAAAAGTCAAACGGTCAATTCTTTGAAGTATTGAAATGTGATCTTGACCCGCCATCTCCGGACAGCTTTTGTATGGCATTGTTGAATAAATCGAACTTTTGCTGAGTTGAAGGATCAGAGCACGCATCTTCCCGACAACGCAGACCGTTCCGTGGCAAAGCAAAAGTTCATGGTTAGGAATTTCAATCGCCTGTCGATCGCTCCCTGACCATGAACATAGCGACCGGGCGAGCAATATTCTGTCATCGGTTCTGACCGGTTGGGCTGTCTTCATTCATTTTGCTTCTTTTTTATTCAACCCCCCCGTTTCCGGGCGCACTTATCCTGCAGTCTGCCCCAGAAGCCATCGTTTCCGGTCGATGTTATGCAGCCTTTCGGCCACTAACACCGAAGCATGCCTGCCCGCTTCTGCGCTGACAAAACGCAGCCGGTTACCGCACAGGATGCATTTGTACGGGTCTGTGCGCAGAAATGCCTTCATCAGCGCGGCGAAGCCCGGCTGCTCTGGTTTTTTCCTCACCTCCATCTGCAGGGCTTCATAGACTTTTGGCAGCAGCTGGCCCCGTTTCCGGTTTGACAAAAAACCGTAGTCACGCACCATCTTACAATGCTTCGCCGGCACGTGGCTGATATAGCGTGCAATCATCTCTTCCTGTGTCATCGATAATGGCTGTCCCGTTGACATATCCACACATGCGCCTACACTGGATATACAGTATGTATATCCCAAAGGAAGACTGAAATGGAAACGACAGTATTTTTAAGTAACCGGAGTCAGGCCGTGCGCCTGCCAAAAGCAGTCGCACTGCCGGATGATGTAAAACATGTTGAGATTGTGGCCGTTGGCCGGAGCCGCATCATTTCACCCGCAGGTGAGTCCTGGGATGCGTGGTTTGATGGCGACGCGGTGACGTCAGACTTTATGTCAACACGCGAGCAGCCCGACACACAGATACGGGAAGACTTCTGATGCTCAGGTACATGCTGGACACCAACATCTGCATTTTCACCATCAAAAATAAACCGGAAGCCGTCAGGGTGAAGTTCAACCTTCACCGCCAGCGGCTTTGCATCAGCACCATCACGCTGATGGAGTTGATATATGGCGCGGAGAAAAGCAGCGCACCGGAACGCAATCTGGCCGTGGTGGAAGGCTTCGCCGCCCGCCTGACCGTCCTGGATTACGATGCGCACGCCGCCACGCACACCGGGCAAATCCGCGCTGAACAGGCAAAAGCCGGTCAGCCCATTGGTCCATACGACCAGATGATTGCCGGTCATGCCCGCAGTCAGGGCCTCATTGTTGTCACCAACAATATGAGGGAGTTTTCCCGCGTGTCCGGCCTTCGGTCCGAAGACTGGATTTAATCGACCCTTCGCCGGAACAGACTGCTCCAGAGACTGCTGACCGGGTTCAGGACCAGCCAGACACCCAGCCCGAGCAGGGACGTCAGCAGATACAGCGTACGAAGGCTGCGGTCTGTGTCGCGCTGCCATACCCGGTCATCTTTCTGGAGATTGTTGCAGAGGGGCGGGTAAGCCTCCGTCAGCGTCTGGACCTCACCACCATCCAGTGCGGCGGGCGGCTCGCAGACCTGCGTATTCACCGTACCGGGCGGTGCCCCGTCGACAAGCTCATGTGCCGCCAGCAGAAAATACCCGGAAACCGAGGCATTGAATGACAGGCCGACAAAGGCCACGAACAGCGCCAGTGCCGGGGCTGTCACCAGCGAAAAAAAAGGCCGCGCTGCCCAGCACCCGCAGGCGCTGCGCGAAAACAGGATTGTGCATAGTGAATCCTTCAGATGCCGGGATACTCGGGAGAGTCCCGCCCGGCAGATTGAAATCAGAGAAAAATCAGGCTCGTGCGATTACCTGCCTGACCAGCCGATTCTTATACGAACAAGGGCGGATAGCGGAGTGTGGCTGACGACTGAACCGCGCCAGCGGGTCGGGAGCCGAAGGTGTCCCCGGGTTGGTCTTTGTATTGTGTTAACGATGCAGAAAGGGATAAAAAGCAGGAATCATCAGAAATCGGCCCACAACAGCAGCATGACGCAGACACCACAACCGCTCTCCTGACCGGGTGGCCGTGGCGGCGCGTGAGCGCAGCAACGCCACCGCGCCGCAGGCAGGTTTTTAGGGCAGAGAAAAGCGGGGTATCAGGCGTTGATGTCAGCGCATACTGCGGGAAAGCAAAAGAAAACCGCGCCATTGCTGGCACGGTCTGCGGGATTAATGTTTCAGGGCTTCGATTTTCTCAATCGGTAGCCGGGTAATTTCGTTGACCAGTTCAGATATACCGGATTATGGACGACCGTGCCTCCCCGAAGCTTTCATAGCCCGTCTTTGCATCAGTTCAATCGCTGTCTGCGCCGTTTTCGTGGTTGTTAGCAATTTTTGCGCAGGAATTATTATGCCCAATGCTACATACCGGGCTTTACAAAATTTAGGTTCAGTTGCAGGCAGTGCAACTGCATTGCAGAGATCGCTTCAAATGGTTGCGGGTGCAATAGCTGGCGCTGCTGTCGGTTTGGTCGGAGGGAACAGTATCGTCGCAATGGCATCGGTAATGGTTACATTTGCTACTATTTCGCTAGCTTTATTCGGGATTTCAGTACGAAAACGAGCTGACGTATTTAGTCGTGATTGTTTATAAGGTATTACAGGGCATTTAAGGTCCGCTCTTCGCTATCAACGGACCTTAAGCTCAGCTGGATCGTCCGCTCAGTCCCGTGAGTTTAAAGCGGACATGACCTCAAACTATTTACAATAATGCTTCATTACGCGCACAGCTCAGACGGCCGGAGCGCGTTTCTGACAGGAACCGGGTGAAACAGGCAACAACCCACCAACAAACCCGCCAGAAACGAAGGAGATGAATTTTACCTCAATGCATACAAACGCACAAAAGTGCTTAGACTCTAATGTACAGTGAGGCCCTAGCTCTTCATTCCAGTCATGCTGAGAGCCATCAATCTGGATAAGTTCGCCATAACCGCGCAGCGGGTCAGGAGCTGAAGGGGCCCTTTGGTGTAGACCTGTGGCCTTTGAAATATGCTGAATCAGAGCGGAAAACGTACAGATGAGGCGGTAGCCATGCCAGAAAATAAAAGCACTACGGATGATGAAGAGAGTCTTCTCTACGATGAAGCCTGCAGGATGGTAGGGCAGTGCTGCCTGATGCTGGCCAGTAACGGTGCGGAAACCCATCGCGACCAGCTGGTTTATCAACTGAAAAGGCTTCACTGGAAATTCATGGTTGAAACAGACGTTTCACACAACGGGATTCTGTTTGCCATCGAGCAGCTCGCTACCGCGCGGGATGACAAATTCGGTTCACAAACCGGGTCATGACATCTCATACCGGCACAGTCTGTATCACATTTGTAATACAGCGAGGGAAGAGAGCGGACGCGCCGGAGGCGCTGCCGCCCTGCCCCGTTCCCCGGAGGGGAACCGCCCTTCTGTAGTCCATGCGTGCGGTCGCGCAGAAGAGGAAAAAGGGGCTGCCAGCGAACTGACAACCCCTTCATAAAGGCGCTTGCGGTCTGACCAGACGACACCAGAAGCCCTGAAAAGGCGGGGTTTCCCCCGCCTCCAGGTTGCTACTTACCGTTGGATTCGTAAGCCAGCACTGCAGCGACCTCCCTGTCTCCGTCCTTGATCCTGAATTCGCATAAGCGAGATCGGGTAAGGCAGGTGAATATTAACAGCGTTAAACACACGATTAATACGCACCAGATAAGGGCGTTTCGCGGCAGTTTCATGGATTACTCCTCCTTGCATTGAGCACGGTAAGAGGCCATACTGGTGTTGTTGAGACATACAGTGGGCCTCGTGGTTTGGTTAATGAAAATTAACTTTACTACGGGGCTTTCTGCCCTCTGCCTCACAACAACCATAACAAACCCACAGAACGTCATGAGGCATCAGGCCTCAAGCGCCAGCGCCATTATACCCGGATGTACACTTCCTGCCCAGGATTAACAGTCTGAAAACTGTATAAATCCTCACCATTTTTCGTCAGTCACGATCCCGTGACGCAGCTTACAAGTTATCTAAAGAGGAAGTGGCAGAGCTGATTGAAAGAGCAAAAATGAAATAACACTTAGCAAGATAACATCTTCGTAAGATGTTATCTTGCTATCTTGTTATCCAGAGGGTTGAATGTCTGGTAATGAAGCTGAAATTAGCACTTACATAATATTAGGTATCTTGATGTTCACCTGTGCTTCTGTTTTCTGCAAAGGCTTACTGAGCAGTCTCGGTACTTTGGCTGCTCTGGGGATGTCAGTGTTTTCGTTGCTGACTTGGTTCTGAAAGTTCCTTTTTTCTGCCCGGTGTCAGCCATTTACTCAGGAGGGATCATCCGGCTGTCCGAATGACATGCAGGATTAACCTGAAGGGTCTGGTTAGCAGACGTAACATGATGCGTGGCCCTAACGTCCCCGGCAATGGTGTCCGCGCCGGCCGACGTCAGGCTGTCGATGACTATTTTGTCGATTATGCTCTCTGACAGACTGCATCAGATGGTAAAAGCTATGAGTCGAAACGCTTTTACAGGAGCAGGGCTGGTGTTTGTCTGATTTATGTTCTACAGTAGACGCGGCATATAACTTCAAATCACTCTTTTAAGTACACGTCTTTTGGACGTGAGTATTTCTGTGCATTTGAGGTTACCATGAAAAATCTGCCTGTCATTTTCAACAATCAACATTCAGATACCCATACCGTATCAGCTGCTTTATGTCAGCTGAGGCACGATTCCAGATCTAAACCGCTCCCACACGAGCAACGTTATTCCCTTCTTAAGGGTTGTATTCGTTTGTTGCAGGAAAACAAGGATGAACTGTGTGAGGCCTACAGTCAGGATTTTGGTCACAGGGCACATGCCAGCACATTACTTTCCGATATTTTGGGTTCAATTGAAGCACTGAAGCATTCACTGAGCGGTCTGAAAAAATGGTCGCAGGATGAACCCCGTGAATCACCCTTCCCGGATACGTGTTCTTACATTCAATACAGACCGCTGGGGGTTGTAGGTGTAATGAGCCCGTGGAATTTTCCACTGGTGTTAACTTTCGGACCACTCTCCGGTATCCTCGCAGCAGGTAACCGGGCAATTATTAAACCTTCCGAATTCACGCCATCGGGAAGTCGGCTGCTCTGTCATTTGATTTCAGAATATTTCCCTCCGGATGAAATTTTGACTGTTCAGGGTGATGCCGGTGTCTCTGCATTCTTCGCTTCCCTTCCTCTGGATCATCTGGTGTTTACCGGTAGTTCAGCAACGGGCCGACATGTTATGCGTGCAGCAGCCGAAAATCTTACGCCGGTAACGCTGGAGTTAGGCGGGAAATCTCCTGTCATCATTTCAGAAAGCGCCAACCTGAAAACGGCTGCTGAAAGAATAATGACGGCCAAAGCATTTAATGCGGGGCAGATTTGCATCGCCCCCGATTATGTTATGGTTCCAGCAAGATACGCAGACGAGTTCATCGGTTACGCTGTAGCGTTCCTGAGAAAATCATACGGTTCTTATCTTAAGAATCCTGACTTCTCGTCAATAATTAATGCAGCCCACAGCAGCAGATTAAATGAATTGATCGACGATGCCACGAAAAATTGTGAGCGCATCATTTCAGCCAGTGAGGAGCTGGATTTGCCGTCTGAGGGGAGAATCATTCCACGACTCATTCTCAATCCCTCCGACAATTCACGCATCATGCAGGAAGAAATTTTCGGCCCGCTGCTTCCGATTATTACGTATGAAAAAACGGATGAATGCATTAATCGGATCCGGAATGGAGAAAAACCGCTGGCGTTGTACTATTTTGGACAGGATGAAAATGAGTTCAGAGAGTTACAATGTTCAACCGATTCTGGTGCCCTTGTCTTTAATGATGTGATGAGTCATGTTTTGGTGCACGATCTGCCGTTTGGTGGCGTGGGGCATTCCGGTATGGGAGCCTATCATGGAGAGGATGGTTTCCGTCGATTTTCCCATGCACGCGCCATTTTTATTCAGTCTGATACAGGTTTATCGAACCTACTCATGCGGGCACCATTTACGGACGAAAAAATTAATCAAATTACCTCCCTGATAAATCAGCCCTGAGTCTGATCATCTCTTCTCGCAGGAGGATGGTGGCCTGATGCCATCCTCCTGCTTTTTCAGTCAGATGAAGTGATCAAGAATAAGGGTGGCAATAAGCGCCACAACCGAAGCAAGGATCGTTGCCCCCGTAAACTTTTTCAGCGCTTCGGATAATGAAATTCCCAGGTATTCCCGAACTATCCAGAAGGCTGAATCCGTCACGTGAGCCCAGCTAATTGAACCCGCACCAATGGCTATTACCAGAATTTCTGGAGTCAGTTGATGATCTGCGGCAAGCATCGGACTGATCATACTGGCTGCGCTTATCATTGCCACGGTTGCCGATCCCACTGCCAGGTGCATTATCCAGGCAATAAACCAGGCCAGTATGACAGGATTAATATGGGTGCTGAGCAACATTCCTGAAATAACTTCCCCCACTCCGCTTTTGAGCAGAACAGAGTTGAAGGCTCCACCTGCGCCGATAACGAATACAATCCCAGCAAGCACCGGGAAACTGCGCTGACTTATTTCAAGTAGTTGCAGCATTGAGCGTCCCTGTCGCAGACCGAGCGACCAGAAGGCAAATACCAGAGATATCATCAGCGCAGTCAGGGGCGTACCCACTGCGAGCGTAAACCGGCGTATCAGCGTTTCTTCTGCCAGACCCGAAGTCAGAGTTTTCACAACCATCAGTAACAGTGGAAGGCAGATGGTGAACAGGGTAATCCCAAACCCGGGTAACTCCCTTACCGTTTCTGTACTGTCTGTCCGGGTTCCCAGGAACTTTATTTGTGCAGGCGTAATCTCTTTTTTACACGTTATTCTGACCCAGACTGGCCCTGCAAAAATGATTGTCGGGATACCCACCGGAACGTAGCACGCCTGTGGCGTGAGCGGCGCTGCTGCGCAGCTTCGGGTGTTTGCATGACCGGAGCTCCGCTTTATACTCTGCTCCATGCATATCCCCCGTCCCGCTAAACTTCTTTTCACCGTCGATGACGGCTGGAACCGTTACCTCGAAAAACACGGCGACAGCATCAGCCAGTGGACCCGCCTCTGCGTTGAGCGCATGCTCGCCTGCGGGACCTGCGCTATGGGTGTTCGCCGCTACTGCTGCGCCTCGCCGGACTGCACACACTCCCGCTTCTTCTGCCAGAGCTGCAAGTCAAAGGCCTGCAGCGCCTGCGGCATGAAGTCCACCGAGCAGTGGATCGCGGAGCAACAGCACGTCCTGCCCGACTGTGAATGGCAGCATATCACCTTTACCATGCCCCACCTACTGTGGCCCTTCTTCAACGACAACTGGTCCCTGCTCAACGACCTGTTCCGCTGCGCCACCCGGGCTATGCTGAAGTGGGCACGCCGGCAGGGTATTGAGGTCGGTATCTTCTGCGCCCTGCATACTTACGGCCGGCAACTCAATCAGCACCCGCATATCCACGTTTCCATCACCCGCGGTGGACTTGACGTAAAGCACGGCGTCTGGCGCAGCCTTTTCTTCAAAAAGAAGGCCGTTGAGGAAATCTGGCGGGGAGCCGTTATCCGCCTGCTGCGCGGCAGCTATGAGCGGGTCAGCCCCGGCACCCTGCCGGGACTGGGACACATTCGCGATGAGCGACAGTGGCGGCGTTACCTGAAGGCACAGTATGGCCGGCACTGGAAGGTACACTTCGCGAAGAAAACCCGGGGAGCCTGGCACAGCGTGAAGTATCTGGGCCGGTACCTGAAGCGCCCGCCGGTGTCGGCTTCCCGCCTGCGACACTACGCCGGTGGAGCGGTGGTACACCATTACCTCGATCACCGCACGGGAAAGCATAAACGCCAGACGCTGAGTCAGGAAGAGATGATCGGGCGCTTTATCAGCCACGTTCCGGCGCGTCATTTTAAGATGGTGCGCTACTCTGGCTTTCTGGCCAACCGCAAGCGGGGCTCGCTTCTGCCGAAGGTTTACAAAGCGCTGGAAATGACGGTCCGGGAAAAACCAAAACGTCCCGGGTTCGCGGTACTGATGAAAGGCTTCCTGGGCACGGATCCGTACCAGTGCAGTGCATCCTCTGCAAAGGCCGGTTGCGTTTTGCCGGCGCCGTGGCGGGTGAACACGCCACAAAAATGCTCTCAGACAGGCTGCATCAGATGGCGAAAAAACGATGGCTGCGGATGCCTGAGCTGAATCAGTTCGCCTGAAAAACAGGTTTCAGGTTAAAAATACGGCGAAGATAGTATTTTCACATCAAATCCCACGCAGATCAGCAGCAGCAATGGAGTAGGCGGTGCTACTTTTCATGGTCAGGCGCTCCCAAAAGAAGCGATTCAATCTCCTAACCATCAAGAAATAGGTCTTTAGCCGCCTCGTTGTAAGCGAATATAACAATTTTGAGCGTGGCGTTTCGCAGCGCTTTTTTGGTAAGGGTTTCAATATGCTCATCCGCAAAAGAAAACCCGAAAACTATAAGCAAAGAGCCTTCTTTATCCAGCTCATTTGAATAAGTCCGTAGCAGGTCGTAATACACGTTTTCAAGTAAGGTTTCACGAAATTTATCCTTTCGCGGCAGAACCAGTTGATGCGACATAACCCAGTCCTGCTTCTCCTTTGGTGTATTGAACGCAACTGGCTTCATATCCTTAATGGAATAATAGATTTTCTTATCATAGCTATGCCAGGAAAGGGAACCATGCAGCTTGATGAGATTCACCGTAGGTAATTCCACGCTGTAATTATAAAGGTTCCCGGTTGCGTGTATGGTCTGATAAAAACATTTGGCATCGAAAACTGTCCGGTTGTAAATATCGGCGCGCTGACGGAATCCATCATTCAGAATGACGTTGTTATTTTTAACCGCCGCATCCTCAATGAACAAATCATAGTTAGTCGTAAAGAGGTTGATGCGCCGCGGTAGCAATCCAGTCCGCCGCCTCGTTAGAAGCATTTCTAATGCACGCATGAGCTTCGCGTAGTTGTTTTGTGTCGATACGACATCATCTATTAAATTTGGAAGGATCACCTCTGCGGGCCTGCTTCGCTTCAGGAGGACGTTGTTTGCCTTCCATACATTGTCCAGAAAAGACTCAGATTTACTGAAGTATTCATCATCCTTTCCGGCGCGGACCAGAGCCTCAAGCTCGCTTTCAATATCACCTAACACGCTGATTGCAGGCAGTGATGCTCCTGAGCCAATGATGAAATTGATGTTTGCTGACTGAAATATGCGTTCAAAGTATTCACGATCTCTGTCCTGCCCGTAGTAAGCCCGATAAGTCGCCACGCTATACCTTTCCTTAAATATCGTAGATAAGATTTATCTTACATGTTTCAACAAGTGATGCATCCTGTTTAAATTTCATTCTCTGACACATATACGAACGCAGCTAAACGAATCAGGTAGGCAGTTACATTGCTTCCGGCTTTACCTTTTTTCGGATCTCTGGTGAAGTAGTAAGGAGTTTATGCTGAATAATAATCATCATTGATGATAAAAAATGAATTAATGCTAATAAAGCAAAAATAATGAATTATAATTGTATTTTTAGCATCAATACAGCATATCAGCCCAGTTCTTTCTTACTGGCCAGATTCAGTTAACTACACGTGATTGTCCGGTCAGGAGGTGACGGGATCTGCATTTATAGTATGAACCTCGGTGGGTCATTCAGAACTGCTTTGGCAGGGAATTACCAGGATTATGAATCAACTTCTCCGGCAATTGAGCAAAAGTCCGTTTTCTTAAACAAAAACGGTTCACCTCAATATGTAAGGATGAAACAAAGAAAAGAAATAATAAGCGCTCTATCGATCTCCTATCTTTGGTTTAACAGGCACATCCTCATTGGTTTTGTCTAATTTACATTAAACAGCACTGATTTGCATTTTGATACAAAAATTGCATTTATATTCTCTTTATTGCTGATAAATTTACATGACTTTACACTAAAAGGCATTTTTCGTGAAGATTATAATGAAGTACATATTATGGACATTATTAATAGTGACAATCGGTGCTATTGCTATTTATTCCTACCATACATACCACTTCAAAAAAGCCAGCAGAGATATTTTATATCAACTATCGAATCAGATTATTGTGAAGCAAGGGCTTAACGAAAAATTGTCGACTCATCTTGTATTTGATACGTTGTATGTGGATGGGAATATTTCTAAAAACGATGACAAAGTACTATCAGAAATAATAGAAAATAGCCTGATTCCTGTCCGTACGATATCAATTAACAGTGGTGGTGGCGATATTGAAACAGCAATTAATTTCGGTCGTATTATTTATGATAGGGGGATTAGCATTGAAGTGAGACGACTTTGTCTTTCTTCCTGTGCTAACTATCTTTTCCCTGCAGCAAGAAATAAAATTATTAATTATGGTTCAATCATTGGTTTTCATGGCTCGCCCAATTCAGATGACAGTAAGTTAATTACTACGGTTGATGGGGCAAGAACGTCGGATCCGGCTATAACAGATAAAATTTTCTCCGAAATAAGAAAAACCGATAAATTATTCTATAACAAAATAAATGTGTCATGGATGATGCCACTTTGTGGGCAAAAAGAAAATATTGGCGATCCAGACACAGGCCTGTCTACGTACAACGAGAAGGATTTTGCGCAATTTGGCGTAAAAAACATTTCATACACGGATGGTGAAATGATATGGAAAAAGTCTATGGATATTATGGGTATACCTTTTGCTCACTATTGCAAGGAAAAATAATTATGCGTGAACTGAATGAAAATGAATTAAGCCATGTAAGTGGCGCGGGTATGTGGGGTTCTATCGGTAATGCTATCGGTGGGATGTTTGGCGGGGGCAGCGCAGGTTGTAATGGTAGCTATTCTCATACCAGCACAACCAACAAAGATGGTTCCCACTCTGAAAGTACCTCTTTCAGCGGCGGTTGTTCGGTCAACGTCGGTGGCAAAAGTGGTGGTGGTTCGAAAGGTAATAGCGGTTCTAACCATGGTGGGGGCCACAACACCGACCATGGGAGACACTAATAATTAACATGACAATATAGAGCCATATAGCTAATAGCCGCTTATCTGTAGCGGCTATGTCTTTACCCAAAGGAGGCCAGATTTGTTTCGCAAGGAAGCCATTGAATATCAAAAGAAACGATGGGAAGGTAAAGCTATTCTTCTTCCTGGTATTCCATTTGTGTATATTATTTTTCTCAGCATCTTTTTTATTAGCGCGGTTACTGTTTTCCTTGCAAAAGGAACATATACCCGGCGAGTTGTTGTTCATGGTGAGATTACCACCTTTCCCGGCCCGATTAATATTTATGCACCTACACAGGGAACGGTTGTGCAGAAATATATCTCTGAAGGAGACCACGTAAAAAAAGGTGACAAACTATTTCTCATCCATTCGGGTATATCCACTCAGTCAGGTTTCGTGGATGAGAACAAAAAAAAGGATATTGACCTGCAAATTAAAAGCATTAGTACAATGATGCTTGATTTAAAGTCGACAAAACAAAACATGCTTAATTCACTTACGGTGCAGAAACAACATTATCAGTCCAGTTTTAATACCTCTTCCGGACTTCTTGCTCAGGCGCAGATGGAACTGAACCAGATAGCAAAAAACGTTTCGGATTACCGCTCCTATCAAAAAAAGGGACTGGTTACTAAAGATCAAATGAGCAGCCAAAATGCCCTTCTTTATCAACAACAGAGTAATATCTCCGACCTGGTCGCCAGAAAAAACCAGGATCAGATCCAGATCGATATTCTTAACCACCAGTTTCAGTCACAATCATCCGACTATGACCATCAAATTTATCAGCTTGAGCAACAAAAATATGAGCTGGAAAAAGAAAAGCTGAATACTGAAGCTGAGGGAAACTATGTTATAGAAGCAACAACCGATGGTTCTGTCGATTCCATAAATACTGAACGAGGAAAAATGCTAATTTCAGGAGATATATTGGTGCGTATTCAACAACGTACAAATTCTCCTTTTTATATCGAAACCTGGGTTTCAGATCAGGAGTTACCTTATCTGGCAGTTGGCCAAAGAGTTCATGTCAGTTATGATGCTTTCCCTTATCAGAAATTTGGTCTGTTCAGAGCTAAAATCGCGGAAATATCAAGGCTACCTGTTCCGAAAGCGGAATTGCAGTCGAAGCTGACTATCGCGAACGAATTCTATGACGACAAAAAATCTTGGTACAAGATCATTATAAAACCAGACCTACAGTCTGTGCAGGTTTATGGCAAATCACTTGATCTCGGAGCTGGCATGAAAGCGCGAATAACACTTTTTCTGGAAGAAAAAAGTGTCTATGAATGGATATTATCTCCATTTTATGAAATGAAAATGAGCGTAACGGATGCGGATAATGAATAGCAAATACCGACCAGAAATGCTGATGCATAAACTTGATCTGACGTTATTTAAACGCGTCCCCGTGGTCTTTCAAACCGAGGCATCCGAGTGCGGACTAGCCTGTTTATCTATGGTATGTAGTTTTTATGGTAAGCAGGTTGATTTACTACAACTCAGGCAGCAATTTAATTTATCGGCACGTGGAGTTAACCTGAAGTCTTTGAAGGCGATTGCAAGTGAACTTGGCATGTCCTCGCGCGCTTTGTCCGTGGATCTTCAGGACCTGCACGACATTCGCAAGCCCTGTATCCTGCACTGGGATTTTAATCATTTCGTCGTTTTGATAAAAGCTGATAAGAACAACGTTGTGATCCACGACCCTGCACTCGGAAAACGGGTGGTTAGCATGCCGGAGATGTCCAGACACTTCACCGGTGTAATGCTTGAAATATGGCCAGGAGTCAGCTTTACAGGTGAAACAAGTAAGAATAAGTTAAAAACCTCAGCCTTATTGAAAAATATTAATGGTCTTGCATCTTCTTTGGGAAAAATATTTTTCTTATCGCTAGTCATTGAGTTTATCAGTCTCTTACTGCCCGTGGGAACACAATTAGTCACTGATAATGTCATTGCCTCCGGGGATTACGGTTTACTGAATGTCATCTGTCTTGGTCTGTTTATTCTTATTCTGTTACGCCTAACTGTCAGTATTATACGCTCATGGAGCACGTTGATATTAGAAACATCCATCAATGTCCAATGGAGTTTCAGTCTCTTTTCTCACCTGATTAAACTTCCTATAACCTATTTCGAAAGACGCAAACTAGGTGATATTAATTCTCGTTTTCACTCCCTCGACATTATCCGCGCCATCTTTACTACAGGACTAACAGGCAGCATCATCGATACAATTATGGTTACAGGATTACTGGTGATGATGTTCTTATACAATCTGCAACTCAGCCTGATTGTGGTTTCTTTTACAGCCCTGTATACATTTATCCGATTTACTACCTACCGTTATTATCGTCAGCTTTCTGAAGAAGAATTAATCAAAGAGGCACGTCTTGACTCCTATTTTATGGAAACCCTGTACGGCATTGCGACAATCAAGATCCAGGGTATGACTGACCTGAGAATAGATAACTGGTTTAACCTATTTACGGATAAGATCAATACCGGCATTCGTCTGACACGAATGGATCTTTTCTTTGGTGGTGTGGTCTCGTTTATCGCCGCTTGCGATCAAACTGTTATTCTCTGGATAAGTGGCAGGTTGATGGTTGATAACCACTTAACTATCGGTATGTTTATCGCGTTTAATACCTTCAGAAGTCAGTACTATGACCGTATTAACACTCTGATCAACTTTATCATTCAAACAAAAATCATCAGCTTACACAATGAACGTATCGCAGATATTGCCCTGCAGGAGACTGCGTCTTCAAGGGCAACGAGTCCTCTGATTTTGCCGCAAGGTGCATTAACACTGGAAACCCATGATTTAGCATACCGCTATGATAACCACGCTGATGATATCTTCAGAAAACTAAATCTGAACATTCACGCGGGAGAGAACATAGCTATTACCGGTGTATCTGGTGCAGGTAAGAGCACGCTGATGAAAGTGCTGTGTGGGTTATTCGAACCCACTAAAGGCTGCGTCAGAATAAATGGAGTAGATATTAAACAACTCGGTTTCGATCATTACTCCGAACGCATCGCCTGCATCATGCAGGAAGACAAATTATTTTCAGGTTCAATTAAAGAAAATATTACTGGTTTCCGAACTGATATTGATGAACAGTGGATGATAGAATGTGCCACCGCCAGTCATATACATGATGATATTATGAAACTACCCATGTGTTATGAAACACTAATTGGTGAACTGGGCGAAGGTTTATCCGGCGGTCAAAAGCAGCGGCTTTATATCGCCAGAGCTTTATACCGCAGGCCAGGGATTTTGTTTATGGATGAAGCTACCAGCCACCTTGATAAAAAAAGTGAAAGCCAGGTAAATCAGTCCATAAAAGCAATGAACATCACCAGGATTATTATTGCTCACCGTGAAACGACCATTTCATCGGCAGACCGTGTATTTTCTCTGGATCTGGAATGCTCACCGTAATAGCCATATGTTAGTGGCGCATTTTTCATTTAATGGAGTTATCACTCGAATGTCGGTAACACGGAAGATGACTATTTTAAAACCCTGCACTACCCCAGTTCCGGCTCTTACTTTTTTCGGATCATCGCGAAAAAAAGAGAACTGCATATAGGTGTGGCACATTCATATGCCAGGCATCTGCATATGCAACCCCTATACATGTGCAATACATCTGCCTATACTGGGCATATGTACACCCGGTGCAAAAAAAATCATTTCGGATATATTCCACATATCCACACAGACTCGGGAGAGAACATTATGAGAACCGTATCCATTTTTAAAAACGGCAACAACCGCGCCATCCGTCTGCCCCGCGATCTGGATTTTGAGGGGGTGAGCGAGCTGGAGATCGTCCGGGAAGGGGACAGCATCATCCTGCGCCCCGTCCGGCCGACCTGGGGCTCGTTCGCACAACTCGAAAAAGCCGACCCGGACTTTATGGCGGAGCGAGGGGACATTGTCAGCGACGAAGGACGCTTTGAACTGTGAAGAATATCTATATGCTCGACACCTGTATCTGCTCGTTCATCATGCGCGAGCAGCCGGAAGCCGTCTTGAAGCGCCTGGCGCAGGCGGTGCTGCGCGGTCACCGTATCGTGATCTCGGCCATCACCTACTCCGAGATGCGTTTCGGCGCCACCGGCCCGAAGGCCTCCCCGCGTCACGTGCAGCTGGTTGACGCGTTCTTCGCCCGTCTAGATGCCTCCTGCCCTGGGATCGCGCCGCGGTGGACGCATCCACGGACGTTAAAGTGGCGCTGCGCCTCGCCGGGACGCCGATCGGCCCGAACGACACACTCATTGCCGGGCATGCCATTGCGGCCAGCGCCATCCTGGTGACGAATAATGTGAGGGAGTTTGAGCGGGTACCGGGGCTGAAGCTGGAAGACTGGGTGAATTAACGAAGTCTGGCCGCCATCCGGCGGCCAGACAGTCATTCAGCGATAAAAGTCGTATTCACTTCATCGTTTCTGTATGACAAAATCCGGATATTCAGATATTTGGCACCAGCGTTTCACCGTTACTTTTTATAACATCGGCATACCAGTAGAAGCTCGCTTTTCTGTAGCGCTTAAGATCGCCCCGTCCCGTATCATCGCGATTGACGTAGATAAAGCCGTAACGCTTACCTAATTCCGCGGTGGAGTTACTGACCAGATCGATGGGGCCCCATGATGTGTATCCCATCACATCCACGCCATCTTCGATAGCTTCCCGGACCTGGTACAGGTGGTTATTCAGATAAGCGATACGGTAGTTGTCGTCAACCGTAAAGTCGTCTTGAAGAATATCTCTGGCACCCAGTCCGTTTTCGACAATGAACAGCGGCTTCTGATAACGATCCCACAGCATGTTTAACAGGATGCGCAT
>ERZ773209.416-NODE-416-length-30334-cov-7.442320_pt1 | contig 30334 bp, 28 predicted proteins | sample MGYA00511109_ERZ773209 | MGnify/ENA primary metagenome ERZ773209 (study PRJEB29015, sample SAMEA2737786) | human gut metagenome | biome: human gut; feature: human-associated habitat; material: faeces | place: China | collected 2012 ...
GTTTCTGTAAGCAGATTTTCGATTTTTTCTGTTGTATTTATCATTTTTTGCGCTGCAATATACACATTATTTATAGTGGAATTTGCACCCTCTGAAAGGCGGTCAAGCTCCTGATTTACTAACGCACGAACGATAGGCGGAAGAATATTTACGACAAAATCATCACGGCTTTTTACATAGTCGGATATAATTTTGTTGTAAAGAGTGTTCTGAGAAATGCCTTCATCTTTTGCAATTTTGTCAATTTCATATGCCACTTGTGTGGGAACATTGCGAATTTTAATATCCATTTTCAATTACTCTCCTTATATACTTCATTGTAGAAATCAGCTTCATCACCATATTTTTTTGCTATCTCTTTGCTGTTGCCCTTGAACACGTTAGGGAGAATTTGCGGTATGGTGTAAAGGAAAAAGCCTTGCTCAGGTGTCCACTTATTTAATTCAAAGTAATATGGTTTACGTCCTTCTTCTTTTATATATACAGCAGTGAAATTCTTGTCTGCAAACCTTATCTCTTCAATGCTGTTATATTGGAAGTGGTAATCCTCTTTTTTATCTTTATAGTAAGCAAGCTGCAGTTCATTTTCCGTTGCCTTTATATAAAGAAAATGCCTTGGATATTTCACAAACATCTTTCCTGTTACCATTGCAAGGATAGTAAAAAACGCTGTAAGTAAATAAAAAAGCAGTGCTGCTTTTGCAAAAAGTGCAGATAAAAAATACATTACCAATGCACAAAAAACTGCGATTATAACAGTGTGTTTTATCTTGTTAGTTCTCGCTTTTAGAACTTGAAATTCATCATCAAAAGAACTGCTTTCGTTATTGACAGGATACTCAAAAAGTATATTTTCCATGGCGCTTTACCTCACTTGTTCTGTGATGAAATAGTTATATCACTGCTGCATATTTTCACGTTATTATCTTTAAAAGTCCTCAGTTCTCCCTTAACTACTATCACGCTGCCTTTGCGCAAATGATTTCTTGTAAAGGAAATTGTGCTTTCCTCATTAACGTATACAGTGAAAACATCGTTAAAGCTCTGCTCGCCTTTTTTAGCCTTTCTGGGCACTGCGATAAGAAATTCGATAGCATAGGCACTTAGGTTTTTTATATCAGAAACGATAAAACCTATTACTCTTACTTTGTTTGAAGAATTATTAAAAGTCATTCTGATTACCTCTTTTCATTATTGGCTAACTGTTATCATACAGCTTGCCTTTAAGCCCTTATCTTCTGTTGTTGCGGTTATGATAGCTTTGCCTTTTGATACGGCTGTTACATTGCCGTTGCTGTCAACTGTTGCAATATCAGGACGGTTACTCTCCCATTTTACGTTCTTATTAATGGCATTGTCAGGCTCGATCTCTGCACGAAGCTGAGTGCGTCCTCCCACTTTAAGCTGAACGTCATTATACTCAAAATCTGTAGCAAGCTTTATAGAATAGACTCTAGGCTGCGTTGTTGTAGTTGTTACCTGCTCTGGCAGTTGTGTAGACGGCGCAAGTGTTTGAGCAGGCTCATTATGTGTTGCGCCAGTAGTCTGTTCTGGGGCATATGCAGGCTCATCATAACGTCTTGTCTCCTGCGGTCTTGTGTTGTTTTCTGCTGTTGCAGCTTGATGTTTGGTTGAAGTAGTTGTGCTTGTTTGTGACTCTTCTGCCGCCTTTTCGCTGACGTTATGTGTTGTTTGTGATGTAGCCTTTGTAGTCACAGCGACAGCTTGTGCTGTTGTGGATATTGGACTTTTTGTGCTTGAAATACTGCTTGCTGTACTCGTTTGTGTACGGCTTTCAGTATTGCCTGGGACGATTTTTATTGCACTTTTCTGCATATCTTTTCGGTCAATAGTTATCGTTCTAATGTACCCTTTTCCTTTCTCAGTGTGTGCAGGGATCTTCTCTCCAAATTCATCATATGCGTCTGCATATTTTGTATCTGGCAGAGCAGATCTGACAACAACACGCATTATCTTGAAGTCGGACGGAGGGTCTTTCACTGTTACTTTTCTTGAATAATCATCATATTTTTCGCTGAGTGTGAACTTATACTCTGTTAGATCATCATCAAATCTTATCGTCTTAATTTCGGGATATGTTGCCCCAGTATCACTGCCAGAAAGGCGGCATTTTAAAACGAATTCGCAAATATTATCGTGGTAAGAAGCGTCTGTTATCTTTATATTGTAGCAATTAAGTGTTAGCGACTGGTTATAATTATCGCTTTTGCTTTTGTATGTAATTGATTGCATCCATCTGTTCGACGTGAGAAAAAATGCTGCTAACAACACTGTCACAACAGTAAATATTATATATATTTTACTGCTGCTTTTAGGACTTACTACTTTCATCGTGCCGCCTCCGTTCCTGCAGCTTGAAGAAGTTCTTTGATAAGATTATCCACCATTTGAACTATAACTGCGTCAATATAATGACTTATGTTTTGCTCCATTCTAAGGTAGGAATATGTTTCTGCAAGGAAGCATTTCCTGAAATGATCAGCGTCCATTTTTCTCAACATAAGTCCATATTCCTGCTTAGAATATTCGTTGTAATAGTGAGAAAAGCAGTTGTGGATTATCTCTATTCTGTCCTCTGCATTGCCCATATAGAGGAGCTGTCTTGCGCCAACAATTCTTCTGCAATGCAGCTTGTCCCTGCCTGCTCCTAATGACAACAGCATTTGACCAGGCTCAAATGCTGTGCTTTCTTTAAGCTCGGTATATGAGAATTGCGGAAAGGCTTGGTGCAATATCTCAATGCTTTCAGGCGATTGTTTAAGCACCAATCGGTATTGAACTAGGGAGAAAATGACTTTTATAGAGCCTGCTGCTGTGATGTTTCCGTCAGGAATAAAGTCTAATATTGATTGAGTTGCAAACCATAATCCTGCAAAATATTTTCTTGTGCGGCGAACAAGTTTTTCAATAAACTCTGTTACCTGTGGATATTTCACTGAGATAAATCTGTGAGCTTCGTCAATAAGACACACAACATTTCTTTTATCCCATGGATTGATAAGGTTTTGATTGTAGCCTATGTTTTTGCATATCGTTGACCACATAATAGTGAGAATATTAAAAAGCTGAGCGTTGTATACATTCTCAGCCATTTCACTTATGCTCTTAACATCAAAGATTATCAGGTCATTGTTTTTTACATCAACATTAGTCGCTCCGTCAAACATTCCTGCATATGCACCTTTGCCGCAAAGCTGTTTTATATACACCTGAATGTTGCTGTACGCTTCATATTTTCTTTCTGGCATACCTGTTATGTTGCAAAGCTTTTCGTGAAGCTTGTTGTTTACATCTGTAAAAGACGGAAACTGTTTCGGATCAAGATATGTAACATCTGTTTCAGGGAAAATACCCTTGTCCGACAGACATTCAGTTATAAGATCCATAAAGATTTCCATAGTGTACATATCTATTTCTGGCATATACATTGACATAAATGTGCGTATTCTTGACATTTCAGAAGCAAAATTTTCTCTTGCTTCGTCCTCTGGTGATATCTCATCATCAACTCGTGAGTCTACAACTTTACATATTTGCAGAGGATTTATCCTTGAATTACTGTTTATCTTTATGGTTTGACCATCATAGACCTTTGCCATAGGCTGATACTCGCTTTCGATATCAAGTACCATTACTTTATTGCCTATAAGCAGCTGATCTTCAAGCATTGATTTCAGCGTTACTGATTTACCGCCGCCTTTAAGTCCTATTGCCAAAAGGTCAAAGGAATTACGACTTTTAGTCCGTTTAAAGGTATTGAGAATATTAAGACCGCCTGTTTCCGTGAAGCCAAAGAAAAGCCCTGTATCGTCTATATGTGATTGATAGTAAAACGGAAACTGACGTGACAAGGTATCAAACACTGGGAAAGGAGTTTTTATTGTATTGCTCTTATCAATGGTGGATAAAAACTCATGCTGCATTATATTTGTTGGAACATACGCCGCCAAACCGCTGAGTTCAAGCTCGTGGATCAGTTCCTGTGTCCGTTTATTCAGTGAGCTTAGATCGGTATCACTCACAATAAATCTGAGCGTTACATAGTATATCTGCTCATTGCCGTTTTTTATGTTTTGGTATATCATTTCAAGCTTCTGATATTCAGTGCTTGTATCGAGCTTTTCTGTGGCGTCCTGAATTATACCTCCTCGTGACTCTAACTCTCGCAGGGAAGAACTAAGTTCATCTAATACAGTTTCTTTATCAGCCACATTAACGTCCCATACTATCGTATCATTCGATTGTGTAACTATCTGAGCAAGTCTAAGGTCATCTATCTCAGCTGCATAATCGTACACTACCACTGTCTGAGCAAACACATCATTTATCTTGTAATAGTTTGGCTTAAATATTATTGTTTCAGGCAGGATAGTTTCATTAAGATCTCCATTTTCGGACAACTGCTGATTTTCTGTATTCAGACAGATAAGCTTATTGAGCGTAACGATTATTTCTTCGGTTGAACACCATGATACATCAACATCTCTCATGTGGTTTATAAACCTCTGAGCGCCAGTATATATTTTCTTCTCGTCATCAGAATAGATAAAAAGATAAGCCATTCGGTCATAATGGCTTACCTCAAAATCTTCAAATATATCATGCTGTTCGTTGAGCAGATATTCTGAATACCTATTGATGCTTTTTTGCATTTTATACTTTATATAGGCTTTCTGATTAGCAAGATACGGAGTTTTTGAAGTGAAAACGTATTTGTGATCAGTGCCTATAGATAAAGTTGCCTTGGCAAAATTATTGAAAACTGTATTGCGGTCATAATCGTTAAGATCGAATATATCCATGCCTGATACGGCAAGAATACCCATTTTAAGTGATTTTCCTTTGACCTTAAGCGTCACAATGCCGTTTTCAATGCTTTCAAATGAAAGACGTGACATTATGCTCGATTGGTCTTCGGCAGCTTTCTTATGTGCTTTTCTTTTTGAAAAACCTTTACCATTGACCTTGTTATTCGTGCTTTTCGGCGTCGATGATCTCCTCATCATTGATCTCTCCTCCTTGGTGCTTGTGCAGAGTTTTATTTGTCATTAGGAAACTGAGCCACTCAAGCCATGCTTCAGCAAAGCTTTTGCATGGATCAGAGGGGCTTTTTCCGCTCATTATGAGAAATATCACACTACAGAATATGATAAATGGAATGCCTAGTTTGGGACTTACCATGATATTGGCTAACTGTGATGACACCATTAGTGTTACTATCAATCCGACTATTTTTGTAAGGTTGATATGGCGGAAGATACGCTGTTCCGCTTTTGTCTTTTTAGGTACTACTCCCATATGTTACTTGCCTCCCTTGTCCTTAAATCCATTTCCTTTTGATGTGTCAGGTTTATTGTTATTATTGCTTGCTGCAGCCTTTGGAGCGTCAAAGCCACTGCCATGAGCAGGCTGAGATGTGCCGCTATTATTGCTGTTATTGTTGCTGTTTCCACTGTTGTTATCGGCTCTTGCGTCAGTTCCATTTGTGCCGTCTTTGCCTGCTGCGCCTTGCGCACCTCTGTCGCCTTTAGCTCCATTCATGCCGTTAGCGCCATTTAAGCCGTCTTTTCCGTCAGCACCCTTTGAAACACTGCCTGCGCCGCCTGATGAAAAGCCCTCTCCTACAGACTCTTTTACGTTATTGGCAATGTTGTCTTTTGCATTTGAGAATGTATCTTTTATTGAGCCTGGATTTGTTGCTGCATAAGCTGCCTTTGCGCCTGCATTAGTATGACCGAAAGCCCCGCCGACAGCGCCTGTTACAGTTCCAACAGCCGCTCCGCCTATAGCTTTTCCTATCTTTCCAGGGGTAGTATCACCGCCGTGTATACCGCCATATACGCCGCCTGCAAAGCCTTTTACTGCTCCTGCTGCGCTGCTTGCGGTATGCTTTGCTATATTACTTGCACCATGTACAACGCTGCTTCCTGCACGAGCAAGTCCCATTGTGGCATAACTGCCCATTTGCATTGATTGGTTGATAGCCATCATTGTGGCTGCACCTGACTTAACGCCTGCATCAATGCCGAACAGCTTAGTCAGTATCTCAGGTCCGTCTATAACAAATTTTGCTCCTGCGATTATGACTATAATCATTACGGCAAAATTATCTCCATAATCAGAAGATTTTACGCCCCATATAACGGAAATATATATCCTTATGAGAATGACAACTATCATAAGAACAATATTTGAGAGAAGCATATTTTGTATAGCTTTTTTTGCACGTCCTGAGCCATTAAGATCAGTTGCTATTATAAAAGGTGTTATGAGCTGTGAGAACATTATCTCAAAAAGGGTAGTTGCTATTTTTATTCCGCTGAAGATAAGACAAATAGCTACTGCTATCATAAGTACGAATGTTGACCAGAAGTCTATGTGATAATAGTACAAGCTGTCATATGTGTATCCGCTAGTAATATTTCTTCTTATAACTTGTTCTAAAGAATTAAGATTGTCATATTCTTCTTCATCAAAGAGTGGAAAAGCTTGATATGTTGCATTAACAGGCTCTGCTTCTTTAGCAGTCCTTGTGTTTGCAGCTATATTAAGATTTCTTATGACATCATTTTTTATGATATCAAGCGCTTCTTCAACAGTGTGTGCGTTTGCTCCAACTTCCTGCGTTTTGCCTGCGGCAGCTACAGCAGGGTGGTTTGCTATAAGGTCACGAAGATATGTATTATAGTTAATGACATTTGTTATCCTGCTGCCGTCTGGATAATGCAGATCTCCAAGTGTAGCACCATAAGGACAAGCGTCCCCAATAGAAGCTGATAAAAATGTTTCATAATCTTTTTCAGACAGAACGCTTCCGTATATTGAGCCTGATGTGCTGTATACAGAACAGTAAACTTGCATATTTGCGCCATAATCAGCGCTAAGTATAAGTTCGCCGTTTGCATTTTTTAGAATATTATATTCATCTTCAAGACCGAGCAGGGACATCATGTTTTCTGTTGTCAGGTCATTAAATTTTTTCTGGGCAGGGTATACATCATTTACATCAGTGATATAATAGGTAGTCCATGGTTTATCATCATCAGGCGCAATACCACCAGTTATCTCGATATCTTTTATATTTCCAGAACTTCCTACAGTGTCAAGGTAATTCATTTTTTTCTTCAGGTCAACGCTGTTCTCGACGTCATATATTCCTGAAGCTAAAAGATCTTTTCCGAGTGTTCCTATAGCAACTGTTCCGTCACTGTTTACACTTGCTTGCTCAGATTGATCGTTTATCTTAATGTTTTGAGCTACATCAACACCTTTGCTGCGGAGAGAGTTGCAGGAAGATATAAATGTAGGAAATGCCACAAGAAGTATAGATGAAACGAGTATGCTCATAAGAAAGTCAGATACACGGATCTTATTGTGGTAAATTACTAATGCACAAGCTCCTAAAACGAGCGCAAGGCTCATTACTGCTATTATGACAGTTCCCATTTTACCAAAGCTGAATTCATCTGACAGATAATCAAAAAAGTTGAGCTTGAGCAGGGCGCTGATAGCTTTATCAAAAAAGTCAATTACATCTGCAAGAAAACTCAGAATGTTAAATTCGATATTCCGTAACAGATCACGAAACTGATTTCGGACAGTTACCATTTTTAGAATACTTGAAGAACAGCCAGTATATCCTGATCGTTCGGCTGCCCATACCTCCAAGCTTCCAAAGCCACTTGTTACTATGGCAGCTATAAATATGAGTTGATACCACACCTTTTTTGTTTTCATGTACTTCAAAATTATGCTCCTTTCGTGTGCTTTTTGTTTGTGTATGCTCGTAGAAACACTATAGATAAGCGTTTTTACGGACACACACAAATGTGTGTCCTTTTGATTTAACCCACGCCCATACTCTGCAAGAATTGGTCTGCGAAAACAAGCAAAATAATGGCAAAAACTAAAGCGATGAGCCACGTTTTTACATTAGCGACACCTTGTTTGCCGCTTGTGCTGAGGCATATAACTACGCCTACAACACACAAACCAATAAGTGACTCTGCAACAATGGACAAACCATCCTTATTTTTTTTTATCCACGCTGCTATGTTAGACCATACTCCGCCTGCTTCTGTGTCTTCAACGTCAGCATAAGCTGCCACGATCGTTGAAAAACAAGCCGTCATTGCTCCGAAAATTCGTGCGCTAAGCTTTATGCATTTTCCTTTGATTTTCTCAATTGTTTTTTTCATAATTATTCCTCCGTATTTTGTTTTTTGTTTTTCGACGTTACAATAAATTTCAGCGTATCGTTCCAATCTTTGCCGTAAGGCGGTATGCTCACTTTTACAGTGTAATTTGCAGAATAGTCAGACATTAGCTTTTCTGTTGCTTGACGTCCTCTTTCATCATTATCAAGACAAAAGACTATCTGTTTGATCCGTGGATCACCAGATAGTCTTTGTTTAAGTGCTATATCAGAGCAGCCTGATAGTGATACTCTGTTTATTCCAAGCCAACAATCAGAACGATACATTTCAGACATTCCAACTGCTGCACACTGTTTTTTCATTGAAAGCTGCATTAAAGCTCCGTGAGATAAAAGGTCTATGGGTGCTTCAAACACATAAAGCTTTGTAGGGTCATAACCATACGCATTTGGTTTAGCAGGGATATAAAAGCTGTACTCTTTCATACTTCCCTCAATGTTCTGAGGATAGTATTTGTTGTATGTGTTTGTGATCTTTGCTTCTGCAAACTTCATTGAGCCAAACTTATCGTAGCCGCAGAAAATAGCTCGCTTTTTAACATCGAGGTATATGAGCTTATTGCTGACACAATAATTTATTATGTCAGCTGGAAGCTTTCTCGTTATGTTAAGATAAGCGTAAAGCTCTCGCCATTTGCCCTGCATGGGCGGTGGAGCTTTAAATTCTGCCTTTTTAGTTTTTTTCTGATAGTGCTGTTCGCTGATTACTGCTTTTCTCATTTCAGGAGAAGCTCGTATACTGGCATTGCCTATTAGACGAGAAACAGCTTCTTTAAAATCGTATCCATCGACCTTGCAAAGCCAATCAATAGCACCTTTTCCGTAAAGATCTCTTGAATACCAGTGCCAGGTATAGCGGTCTGGATTGATCTTAAGACTGTCATGCTCTATCCCTATATACCAACCGCCTGACGATTTAAAGCTGAAACCCTCGTGGCTTTCGAGAAATGTGACCATATCTGTTCGCCGAGCGGCTTCAAGCTCCTCTTTAGAGTACATGACAAAGCTTTTGCCTGATTCGTATCTTCTGTCTATCATATACCCTCACCTCCTCTCAATGTTTTATAATTTAAGCGCCTTTGGCTTAAGTTTTTCCAGTAAGGAATTATTCTTGCTTGTGACAGTTTTGTCACCGTTAAAAACATAGCTGCGAAACTGGTCGCTTTCTTTTTCAGACAGATTATAGATCTTTGTATCTGATGAAGCGATGAGCTTGCCGCCCTTTGATACTACATCGCACCATTCTGATTTGTCTTTAGTGCCGATCAATGCCTGATATTTATTGTTATGAAACCTAAATTCTATAGCACTTTCAGGAGTGTGGTTTTTATTCTGAGAATTTCCGCTGAGCTGTGCATTGACATATTCAAGACGTTTTGTCTTTTCGGCTAATTCTTGTCCATGTTCAAATGGTTTGAGCATATTTTGCTGAGCTTCTGAAAGATCCTTGTTTGCTTTTTCAAGCTGTTCTTCAAGAGAACACAGCTTCTGATTTATCTGTATTCCTGCAAGATTTTCAATTCTTCTGACATTTCCCACGCCATTATCTGTGGCAACGTCACATGAATAAGTAAGCTCTCCGTGGAGAACAGCGATACAAGGCGTATCAAGCTCAAAAAATGTATTTGCTGACGGATTTCGTTCTATTGTGATTTTAAAGCCACGATACGTTCCAAGCTCTATAGGCTCACCTGTGGCAGTACTTTTTGCCATTGCCACGGCAATTTGTTCTCCTGCATTTTCTCTCTTATCGTATCTGACACCGCCTATTGTCATTTCAAACTCCTTGTTTAACGCCTGATGTTCCTGATATTTAGACATATCACTCTTGGATTTTGCGAGAAGTTCAGAGTAATGTGTTATCTGCTTCGGCAAAGTTTTCTCTGCCAACTCCTGCATTTTATAAATTGACTTCTTGTGTTCTGCTTCAAGGGTTTTCAGCATTGCAACATCATTGTCAAGCTGTATTTTCTCTTTTATCATAGGATTACCGCTCGCTATAGCCTGCATTTCAGAGTATGTAAGTACCATTTCGTCAACATCTTCTGAAACTCTTGCAGGGCTTTTTGAGGTCAAGATCTGATTTATGAATTTTGCCTTGTTTGTTATAATGCCCATCATATATGCGTCAAAGGTTTCCTCTGTAAGATAGTGATATATTCCGACTTGCGAAAATCTGTTGCCTTGTCTTATGCCACGTCCGTCCTGCTGAGTGAGGTCAGAGGGCTTCCATGGTATATCAAGGTGATGAATTGCGCAGATCCTATCCTGAATATTTGCGCCAGTTCCAAGCTTTGAAGTGCTTGCGATGATAAAACGTTTTTCGCCTTTGCGCAGGCTTTTGAACATTTCGTCCCTTGCCTTATCTGTCTTTGCGTCGCCTGCAAAGCAGATCTCTTTCTCTGGTATCCCACGCTCCATAAGCGCCTGCTTTATAGCTTTGTACACAGAGAAGTGTGTTTCGTCCTCGTTGATAGCGATATCACAGAATACTATTTGAACGCCTTTTTCTGTCATAGTGTTTTTGTAGTTCTTTTCGAGGTTATCGATAAGCTTCGTCACTTTGCTGTCTGGTGCAGGCTGAGCGTCTTTGAAAATACATCTAGTGTCAAGACCGAGCAAGCGTGCTTCATGAGTTATTTTCAGCATATTGTCTTGACGTGGGTCAACTGTGCCGCTGTGTATCGTTTCAGAACGTGTGGCAAGCTCTTTCATGTATGCTTTTTGACGTTCGTCTGGCTTTGAGGTCACTACTATCGGCTTGCCTGTTTCAAGCTTTGGCACAGGCAGTTTCAGCATATCCGCTGTTTGAATATCAGCGAATTCCTTATACATCTGCATAAGCTCAGGAATATTCACAAACTTGCTGAAACGGTTCTTCATCTGAAAGCCGTTGCCCGCAGGCTTGATTTCAAGCTGTGATACCACCTCACCGAATGTACTCGCCCAATCGTCAAAGTTCTGCAATCCTGCTTTCTCAAGAAGATCAGGTCTGAGATAACGCTGCATAACATAAAACTCGACCATTGAATTGCTTATAGGCGTTCCTGTGGCAAAAAGTATATTGTTGCAGCCGTACTTGTTGTTGAGATACTGAGTTTTCATCAGCATATCCTCTGATTTTTGTGCTGCTGTTGTTTGCACGCCTGCCACATTTGACATTTTTGTAGAAACAAAGCAGTTCTTATAGTTATGTGCTTCATCACATACAAGATAGTCAAAGCCGAGCTTTTCAAAACACAATGATGAGTCTTTTGGAGAAGAAAGCAGCTTTTCAAGCCTTTCCTCTATGTTTTTCTTTTGACGTTCAAGGGCTTTTACTGATGTTTTGTCCTTTGTTCCTGCTTCCGATATTGCACTCATGATATCGTGAAGTTCTTTTTGCATGAACTGCTCTCTATACTCGTCTGACATAGGTATCCTTTCAAACTGAGTAAATGACATTATCACAGCGTCATAGTCACCAGTGACACATCTTGCAATAAAACGCTTTCTATTGGCTTTGGTAAAGTCTTCAGGTTTTGCCACTAGCAGTTTTGCATTTGGATATAGCCGCAGCCACTCACTTGCCATTTGCAATGTAAGGTGCTTTGAAACAACTACGCAGGCTTTATTTATAAGACCAAGACGTTTCTTCTCCATTACAGTTGCAACCATTTCAAAGCTTTTTCCTGCACCAACTTCATGTGCAAATAGCGTGTTTCCACCAAGCTTTGCACGCATTATAGCATTTGATTGGTGTTTCCGCAGCGTTATTGATGTGTTCATGCCTGGAAAGGTTTGATGTGAGCCGTCATACTCTCTGCCCCTTATGGAATTGAACAGATAGTTATACTTTGCAACATATTTTTCACGTCTGCCCATATCTTCCCACAGCCAATTTCTAAACGCTTCTTTCATCAAACGAGCTTTTTCTTTCGCAAGCTGTGTTTCTTTGGTGTTTATCTCATACCATACTTTACTGCCATCCTCTCGTCTGTCACGAACTAAAATATCACGCTGATTAAGAAGATTTTCAAAAATATGATAACTGCTCATTCGGTTTGTACCATATGTTTGATTTGCGGCAATAGAATGGTCTTGATATTTCCCCTCAATCTTATATTCGCCAAGCGTTGTTCTTGTGACAGGGTATAAATATGTGTTTGCGTGTGCATACTCGTTTAAAAACTTGTTATAATCTGCAACATCGACCCAGTTGGCGCCGATCCTTACGGATATCTCGCTGGCTTCAAGGTCTTTTGGCACAACTTTCATTAGAGCTTCTACGTTTTTGTTGTAGCTGCTGTCAATATGCTCCGCATGATCTCTGGCTATTCTCAGCTTATCACGGATATTGCCTGACAGATATTCAGATGACTCCGTATAGCCTGAATATGGGTCATTGTCTTTAACTTTGGCAGGATCTCTGAATATTTCATCACCAAGGTCAGCGATAACCTTTTCAGGCGTAGTGTCTGTGAGCTGTGACATATAGAGAATATCGACCTTGCCCAATCTGTCCATTGACACTTGAAGTGCTTCTAGTGCTGTATCAACTTTTGAAACTGGAATATCTGGAAGTATCGTTCTCTTTGTGAATATTGCAGCCTTTTCAACTGTCTTATTTTCCACGTTGACAACTTCAAGTGCTGCTAAAGTATTGTAGTCATCATCATTAGAAAAGCAGCGTGAATTGGCGCTGTCCGTAATGTTTCCGAACTTTGTTCTGAAATTGTCATATGTGCTGTTGAGCTTCTTCTGAAGCTCTGCAAGCTGTTCATCAGTGCAGCCGTCAGCCTGGGCATTGATAAGCTCCATAGTTGATTGCCTTAGAGTATGAAGCCCTTTCATGCGTTCAAGCGATTTGCCTGTTTCTGTGACCTTGACCATTACTTCATTTTCACGGAAATAAAGATCTCCGTCAACAATGGTATGAGTGAAGTTCCTGACAGTTGGATCAGCAGGGAGTATCTCAGCTGTCCCATTGTCAAGCTCAGTTTCCACAGTATCAATAACGCCGTCTATTTTTGAAATGGCATTTATGAGCTGCTGTGCAAGGGGAGTGTCACTGTTTGCATAGCAGGTCGTTACCTTGCTGTCTGCACCATATTTTCCTCGCATACGCTCGTCCCACGCCATAGTACCAAGTACCATATCAGGGTTATCCACAAAATATTGATTGCAAGGAATGCTGTTGGCTGTTTCTGAAACGTGTACCCAGTTTGGAATAACAGAGGTCATTGTTGTTCTTTTTTTCAGAAAGATAATATCTGTTGTAACACTGTCTGCGTCTTTAAACGTTCCAGAGGGAAGTCTTACTGCGCCTAAAAGGTCACAGCGTTCGGCAAGATACTTTCTTGCTTTATCATTTTTCTTGTCCATTGTGAATTTTGAAGTCACAATGGCAACAATTCCTCCAGGCTTTACCTTATCTACTGCTTTTGCGGCGAAATAGTCATGAATTTTGAAGTGGTATTTGTCATAGGCTTTGTCTGCAATGCCATAATCTCCAAAAGGTATATTACCTATGACCACGTCAAAGCTGTTATTCTTGAATGTTGTTTTTTCAAACCCTTTTATCTGGATATTATCCTCTGGATAGAGCTGTTTGGCTATTCGTCCTGAAATGCTGTCAAGCTCAACTCCGTAAAGTTTTGAATCTGCCCTCATTTCATCAGGCATTTTTGCAAAAAAGTTTCCAACGCCCATGCTAGGCTCTAGGATGTTTCCTCCCTCAAATTGAAATCTTTCCAAAGCAAGATATACGCTGTCTATGACTTCTGGCGGCGTATAGAAGCTTGTCAGTGTTGATGATCTTGCAGCACCATACTCATCAGCGGTCAGAAGCTCTCTTAAGCGAGTCTGCCTTGCTCCCCAACTGTCAGCAGAAACATTCTCATTATCTGCAACAAAAGCTTGAGCAGTTCCGCCCCAACCTGAGTATCTAGCCATTATCTTCTGTTCTTCAGGTGTCGCAAGCCGCTTTTCACTCTCTATTTTCAGCAATGTTTCAATAGCAGCTATATTTGCGTCACAACGAGCAGCAGCTCCGCCCACAACAACATTATCAGGGTCAAAGTGGTATGTGCTTGCTTTGACATTCTTCTTTGGCTTTTCTACCTTTTCAGTTTTGATATCTTCTTGCGGCGTTTCAAAGAGTGATATCTGTTCATCAGATGTAGAAGATATAGGAACGCTTTCAGAAACAGGCGGTGTTGTCTTTTTTTCTTCAGACAGAACATTATCAGCGATTGTAGGCGTTTCATATGGTATAGGTTTTTCGACCTCACCATTTTTTATCGCAAGCATTTTCTTTTCATAATCGTCTATCTGTTCTCTTGTGAAGTAGGCGTTTTCGGGCATTTTCTCATACAGCTCATTGATCTTAGCTATCTGCTTTTCAACTGTTTCTGCCCACAAGTGCTTTTCTGCACCTGTTTTCAGATAGTAATCACAATCAAGCTTAAGCCTGCCCAAAAGCTTGTCTATTTCAGGCTGTGTTTCATTTGTAGGTGTAGGCACTTCATCGACTAGGTTTGCCATATGTGCGGCTTTTGCAGCTTCAAGCTCAGGTACGATCGAGTTGTATATTGAGTATCTTTTCAGAAAATCAATAACGCCGCCGTATCCGTCACCTGCGTCCTGGCGTTCAGTGATCGTTTGTCCGTCAGGCATATTGATAGTAAACTTGACCTTATTATAGCCCATAAACTGTGAGAATTCGTCATCAGCGTCTGCTTCATACCATGCTTTTGCTGAACCGTACTTCTCTATTGCAGCCTTTGCTCCTGCCACCATTTCACTGTCAGCCTGTTCCATGAGTGTGTCAAATTCTGCAACACTGTAGGTCTTGCCGTCTTCAAAGTAATTACTTTCGCTCCATTCACAGGTTATCGTAGGCTCGGACAATGCAGCGGAGGTCTTGACATCATTTGAACTTATATCTGCACTATTTTCTTGCTTTTTACTCTTGACAATATTGCGACTTTGGTGTATAATAATATTAGAGTCAAGATTGTTTATCGCCTCAGGCAATTGGAGCCTTTGACACGAGAACAGTGCTTGGCTTTTTTCTTTGTCCCAAAACAGAATATTATTTGATTTTGCAGCACGTTCAACATAGTTTGCAAACCCATTTTCTTTTCCATAAATACTTGTGATAAAGTTTGATGATACATTTTCCATTTCATAAATGCCTTGCCCATTTGGTTTAACACTTACGATTATCGGTGCATTATCATTATCAACGTTATTTAAACAAATTACTATACTTTTATCAGCACTTTTGTTTGGAGAAAGTGAGTCCATTATTATGGCAGGGCTTTCTAAAAGATGTGGGATATTACATATCTGTTCCAGTGTTAAGCCGTGCCAATGTGCATTGTTCGGGGATTTTTCATGTAGAGCGTCTTTTAAATGCCTTTGCGTATGCAACATAGGAAGCCGATCACAGCCGATATCCACAAGAATTTGTGGTGTATCACAAACCTTTAGATTTGAGTATTTTGGGAATACGCCATTTAAAACATCATTTATCTGTTCAGCAAATGTTTTTTCACTCTTGACAACTCCAGAGGAGTCTGTTATACTGCTTGTAGAGCTATTAGGAACAGCAGGGCGTAGCTGGTTTTCAGCCAAACCTATAATTCTTGATGGTTCTATTTTTTTGTCCTGTTGAGTAACATCTGCTGAGATTGTGTCAACAGAGTTGTCCTGGACTTCAACCGCTTGAACGTTCTGCTTTGAATGCTCTATTACAGCCTTATCAAGATATATCTGAACATCATGTGGATCTATCTGTCCGTCAACTGCCTGATGAAACATCTCAAAGAATGTTTTTATCTCGTCTACAGTTAGCCGTTCATCGACCTCGTTAAGAACAGTAATAGAAATTCCCTCAGAAAAACCCTGCTGCAGCATGGCTTTTTGTTCATCACTATAATCATGGTGAGAGAACATATCTGACAGCTTCAGCCGACCATTGAGCTCATTTACATATGTATAGTAATCATTGAGTATGCCCTTTGGATCGAGTGTTTGCTCAATGACACTCTGAGCATAGTAATCAGATAATAAAGATGATATATGCCGCAGTTCGTCGGGCGAATATCGGACGCTTACCCAATGCCGTATGTTATGTTCACCATTTTGTGCAGCCGCCACAACCGCTTGCTTTAGTGCAAGTATCTGGTCTTGCGAAAATTTAAGCCTTATAAGGTCTTGGAGTATATCGTCAACCCTATCAGACGTGCTTTCTTGCTTTGCGGTTTTGGCATTGTCAAGAGCTTCGTTTTTGCGGTCAATGGCGATAACTTCTTTTTCAATTTCAAACAGAGTGTCTTTGGCAGCGTGCTGAACAGCTCTGCTGAAAAGAATCATATCTCTTGCATTTTTGATAAGGTCAAGAGCGCTTACATCAACATCGGCGTGCAGATCTATTTTACCTGAAAGATTACATCTTTGAGAAACAACGAACTGCACCACAGAATCCAGTGAATGGCGGTATATCTCAGCCTGTTTTGTGTCAAGTCCCATTTGAGATATTGCATTTTGTACTGACTCAGCTATAGGCGCAGAATTAAGACTGTTTGCTGTCATTGCTTCGATACATTCTTTGATCGATCCTGCGCTTATATTGTATCGGTTATTAAGCGTATTGAGCAGCTCAGGTGTGTTGCGGTCAGTAAGTGTCCACATCTCAGGCAACTCTTTGCCGCCTGTCTGAGTGACGTCATATAAATATCTGCAAGTGTGATTTTTGCCAAAAACAGCAACGCCGTGAGAGCCACGTCTTACATATCGCCCTAGACGTCCCCATTTTTTATACTCAGCGATCTTTGTTGCATTCCTATCCTGCTGGAATACCAACACAGCGTCTGAATACGGCTGCTTATACATTTTTGCGGAAAATTTGAGATACTCAATGTAATCCTGCTTATTGTTTCTGAGATGCTCATTGATTTCAAACCATGCTTGCTTTACAACTTCATACTTATCGTGCTTATCCATTTAAGTTTCCCCTCTTTTATTTTTCAAGAATATTTAAGAGCCGCTCCAAAAGCGCTTTATTCTTGCCTGTATCTGTCATATCCATGATGTTGAGCGCATATCTTACGCCCTCAACAAATCCTAGATCGTGAGCGTCATCAATTACATTCGCTTGTAGTTCACATTCTTCCTCTTGCAGCTGAATTAATCGCTCTCGCCGCCCTTTGTAGGTTTTCACCCAATGGGTCTGAGCATTGTCTGTTTCGTAATCATCTTGAAATCCTATCATGATTTCTTCCAAGATATCAAACTTAGTTTTCTTTGGCGTTTCAGTATTCATGGTGTTTCTGGTGTTTCTCCTTTCGTATATAAAAAGAGCGTATGAATTTCTTCACACGCTCGTGTTTGCGATTTTAAGTTGTGTGTCACTGTGACACACTTATGCATAACAAAAAACTAATAGTCTGAAATTAATAAATTCATGATTTTGTTTCATAGATACCTCTGTCTGCATTTTAGAAAGCGGTATCACTATCAGATAAGTCAAGCTCTCTGCAACTGTTATCATCAAATATAATTCTTCCGTCAGCGTCATACTCAACAAAACTACTTTTTTCCTCATAGTCCCCTATCAATACCATGGCTGTTTGTAGCCCTGTAAAAGTCACTGAGCTTGTGTATATCTCATGAATTATCTCTTTAAGCGTTTGCTCCTGCGTCATACCAAAACGTTTTGCAATGCACTCAAGCTCCTCACTGTATGATAAGCCGTCTTTGATTATTTCAATTTCTTTTTGCATTTTTCTCACTCCTTTGAAATTAATAATCATTGAGATAAAAAGAGCGTATGAAATTCTTCACACGCTCGGGTTTACACTTATTAATGTTGTGTATCATTTATAACTTCAGTGAACTTATACGTTCCAACAGGAAGTCCTTTTATACTGATAACTCCACCTTTATCGGCAGATATATACGGAAGCTTCACTACTTTTCCGTCAGAAGATATTCCATTTAGGTTATACATCTGTGGTCTATCGTTATTCCTTTTGTGCAGTTTTGCAAGCTTTGAGAAGAAATGTTTTTTGAAAAATCTCATTGTTTTTACTCCTCTTTATCTTTTTTAGTTTTCTCTGAATTTTTCTTTGCTAATTTATAAGTAACGCTCCTGTGTACCTTATTATCAACTTTTTTGCTATCGTCACTAAAATACACAACCCTTATGAACAGTGTGATTATGGCAATAAAAAGCAAGAAAATTAATATAAAAAGTACGATTTTGAACACAAAGCCAAATGGCTTTGTAACATCAATATCGATATTAATCAAAATGATTTCGATAATTACAAGTGGCTCAAATATTATAAATTTTTCTAACTCTTTCATTATTTCTCTACCAAAATCTTCCCCTTCGTCACCTCTATGATACTAGACTTAGGGTCATGGATTATCAAGTCCTCTGTACAGAGCTGTTGCTCTATCAATGAAAAACACTGTCCCATGCCACTATAGTGATTTCTGCGGTGCTTTCTAAAAATCTCCATAACTTTCATCATCGTCTTCATCCTCATCAAGTATTATTCCTATATGTCGACAGATATACGGTGAATAGCGGTTCAAACAAAATCCTTCTTCTTCCTGATAAATCTCATATCCATCCTCTTCAAGCTTTTCTACAAACATTTCTACTTCCTCGAACAAACCCTCAATGCTTACTTTTACCATTCTTATCAGCTCCTATCAAACTTTTATAATAAGGAACGCCACAAAAGTACATATGCAGCTCATCAAATGAGTGTTGCGTATCACTGCAATAGAACTTGTCGGGTATTCTTTATTGTGTGTCATATTGTATATGTTCTTCTTAATGTAGCCTACATTAAAAAGTATAATAACCGCTTTTATCAAAAGCCATATGACAACGACTTTTGTCTTAAGAAGTGTATTGCTTTTAAAATACACTTTAATAAATCCAAGCATTAATGAGTTGATAAACAGTAGGAATATCAGTAGCCTTGGATTTATGGGTGCATGGTTATTTTTGCCCATTTTGTTTTAACCCCACAGTTACATATATTTACAATGCTTGCGTTTTGTGAATATATATGTTATACTATTATTAAATGATATCCATTTTCTTTTAAATATGCGGCGATGACATCTTCTTGATTTTCAAAAAACAACTGCAATGAATTGTCTATCCAATAAGTATCCGTGTCGGGGTCATAAAAGATTGTAAACCTGTAGTCCTCAGCTGCCTTATCTACGCCTTTCATTTTCGCTATCATTTTATCAAAATTGTTATCGCAGCCGTCATAAAATGAAACACCGAGCTTTTCATCATCGCCTCTTTCAAGGCAACCAAGGTCAAACCACTTAGAGTCATCACTTTTATGTATGACGTATATCTTTGTGCTTTTATAATTTGGATAAAATAACAGCAGTTGTTCATGCTCATTAGCCGCATGATATGTCAAGTAGCTCTTACTTTTATAGTGATTTTCCAATTCTTTAAATGTATTCATAATGTTCGTCCTCTTGATTTTAATAATGGAGATGTTAAGATGTTTTACGCTATTTCAAAAAAATATAACGATGTGGTTTGTGCAAGTAACGTCACCGATTTGAATGACACATTTCTTTGCCTTAATTCTCAATGTAAAGCAGAATACTTTATTAAAGGGATAAACAGTGAAAGAAAGGCACATTTTTGTCATAAGCATAGTACTCCACACATACAGGGTTGTCCTTATGATATGGGTTTAACCAAATATCTTAATAATGATGATATTGTTAAATCCTCGTTGCAGGATATTTATGCTCATATTAGAAAACCAATAAAAAAAGCACCAACAATTCACGTTAACAAGCAACCAAAGCAGAACGCTTCACGAAAAACTTACATCAATACAACCAAAGATTTGTTTTATTTTTGTACAACTAACTCATTAGATACAATTTACGAAAATAAAACAACTATAAATGATATAATTGTTGATAGTCGTAATATATGCAGTAAAGGTTTATTTAAGGGCTTTTCAGGCTTACGTTTGGTTGTTGGTTATACAATCAAATATGATTTTCCCAAGAGGTTTATTTTGTTAAAAACGGAAGCAGTTACAAAATACGGAAAGACCATAGACCTCTATAGCACCATATATATGGAAACTAATCAAATAAAAGAGATTAAAGATTATCTATTTGGCACATTTGGAACTTTCACAGGTTATCCAGTTGCTGTTTTAGGAAAGTGGTCTAATTCTCGTTTGTTCAACATTGAATGTACCATTAATGAGCCAACAAATGTCATTTATAAATTTGCTAATGATATTGATAAACGTTAAAACTGTATGCTTTTATAATCTACCCTCCCCAGCCCCTGCCCTGTTGCAGGGGCTTTCTTCATGTATAGATAAATTGATCCCCTTTAGCTATCTTTTTCAGACAGCATCAATTATCTTTCTTTCTTCTTTTTGCTGAACATAAAAAATGCAGCCCCTGCGAGAATTATCGCAATGCTGCCAAGTGCTGTTCTGCCGTCTGTGTCATTGTCTGTAACACCTGTGTTCGGAGTGTCGGGTGCTTTCTCATTTACCATATCTGTGTCAACAGTCTGTGCATATGCCACTGTCACCTGTTTGGAGTCAGCCACCAAATAGCCGTATGGCACTGTAGAGCCGTCCTCTGTGATAGTGTATGTACCAACTGGAACGCCCTCAAACTTCGCGAATCCGTCCTTGTCGGTGATCGCAGGAATGTTTATCTCTCGACCTGTATCGGAAATGCCTGAAAGGATAAATCTGATGCCCTCAACGTTAGTCATATCAGCAGTTTTCTTATGAACCTGTATCGTTCCTGTCTGCTCGGCATTGAGTATGTCAGTATCAACAGTTTCTGCATATGTTACTGTGACCTCTTTTTCGGCGGCTACAAGATAGCCGTATGGCACTGTTGAGCCGTCCTCTGTTATTGTGTATGTACCTATCGGTACATTTTCAAACTTCGCTATGCCGTCCTTATCGGTTATCGCAGGAATGTTTATCTCTCTGCCTGTGTCAGATGTTCCCGAAAGAATAAAACGAATGCCCTCGATGTTCGTCATGCCGTCTGTTTTCTTGTGTACTTGAACTGTTCCTGTCTGCTCGTTATTGAGAATATTTTCATCAATAGTCTGAGCATACTCGACCTTGACTTCCTTTTCATCAGCTACGAGATAGCCGTATGGAACTGTTTCCTTATCCTCGATAATTTTGTATGTACCCACTGGTACGTTCTCAAAAACTGCTACGCCGTCCTTATCGGTAGTTGCAGGAATGTTTATTTCACGTCCTGTGTCTGATGTACCTTTGAGGTAGAAAGTGATACCCTCAACATTCTTCTGACCCTCAGTCCTTTTCTGAACCTTGATAGAGCCTGTCTTTTCCTCATTAGTGACCTTGACTGCTGCGGTTGTGTTGTACTCAACCGTGACCTCCTGCTCATCAGCAACAAGATAAGCCGCAGGAACTGTTGAGCCGTCCTCTGTGATGACATACTTGCCGATAACAAGCTTATCGAACATTGCTACGCCATTTTCATCTGTTGTCGCTTCAAACTTCAAGTCCTTGTTTGTATCAGAAATGCCTGTTGCAAAGAACTTAATGCCCTCGATATTGAGATTGCCTGTTGTTGTCTTTGTGACCTTGATAGAGCCACTTTTCTTCTTGTTTGTCATTTCAGCCTTGACGATATCATCGTTTTCTGTTATTTCGAACGGATAAAGAGTATCGTCAATTTCATAGATATCAGGTGCTGAAATCTCACGATAGAAATATTTGCCTATGGCGAGCTGAAAATGTGCAATGCCGTTCTCGTCCGTTGTGCCAGTTATGACCTGTTCTTTATTTTCATTAAGAATTTCAAAAGTACAATCAGGGATAAGCTCACCTGTTGAAATGTCAGTCTTTGTTATCTCAAAAGGAATAGTGTTTTGCTCGTTTTCAAAATCCACAACGAACTCCGCCTGCTGTTCAACAAGCTTGATAGTCTGTGTAGGCTCGTCAGAAATTGAATAGCCCTTTGGTGCTTCAATTTCTGTCACTGTGTAGCTGTAGCCATTGTAGATAGCCTTTGTTGTTTCAGCTATGCCGTCTGCGCCTGTGGTAATGGTGTCGATAACTGTTCCCTTTGGATATATACAATAGCCATTGCCAACGTAGATATCCTCGGCTGCTGCCACTTCAAACTTTGCGCCTGCAAGGTCAGCTCTTGTTTCAGCGTCACGCTTGTGAATTTTTATCTTGCCCTTGTCAGGAGCAGAAGCCTTGTTGATGAACTCCGTTTTAGCCGTCTTGTCAGCGGTAACAGTGATAGCTTTCTTTGATGAAATCATATACCCGTCTGCCGTGGATATTTCTCTCCACTCATAATCGCCCTCTGGCAGACCTGTTACATCAATATCACCCTTGGTGTTTGGAACAAGGTCTGTAGCCTGAGAAGCGAGGTCAGTGAAGCTGTAGCTTCCGTTCTTTCCAGTTGCCTTTACAAACTTGTAGCTGTCACCGACCTTGCAAGCAAGCTGAAACTTAACTGCTTTGTACATATCCGCTGTGCCTGTTTGCTTGTTGTCGAAGTAATCTGTGAAGCTCTTGTCAAGGTGAGCTGAGCCTATTGGTGTTGTTATTTTCAGATAAGCCTTTACAGGGTCTTTATCCTCATAGCAGGAAACCACCATTTCCTGAACGTCTGAGCCGCCCGAAAGGATAAGAGGTGAACACTCGTCTATGTGTTCAACATACTTGCCCTTTGTCTTTGTAAGCGTGAAAACAACGTTTTTCAAATCTTTCTCATTGTCTGCTGTGAGAATTATCTGTGAGCCTGACTTCTGAGAAGTTACTGCGTTCGGCTTTGAAATGCTGAATTGTGATAGAGAGCTGTCAAGCTTAACTGTGGCTGTCCACTTGCCTGTCTTGACATCATATTTTGCAGGATATGAAGCTTTGTCAAGTGGCTTGCCGTAAGACACCTTTGATGTTCCGCTTGGTACATCATAATGCGAAAGCATTTCAGACTTCATCTTTTTGTAGCAATCGACAAGGTCACTGTGATGAGCATTTGCGTTGCTGCCGTTGTAGCTATATGCGTTTAGCAGCTTTGTTTCGTTATTTGAAAGACCAGTTGTAGACTCATCATAATATCTTGCCGAAACAGCCTGAGCCATTATGCTTGAAGCACATATCTCTGTGTCTTTTGAGTAGCCGTACTGAGTTTTGCCCTTGTAGCTGTAAATGGTAAACTCTTTTATTTGCCTTCTCATTGCGTCAGGCACATATGCTTTTTTCACATAGTCCTCAAGTTTTTCCTGCTTAGATGTTGTTCCGCTTGTATGCTGCTTGTCAAAGTTGATACAATAAGCATAGCTGCCGTCTGATGTTGAGAAATACGGCACTGAGCTTGCCCAATAGCCTGTGAAGTGGGTGTCATTTGACTTGCCTGTTTCAATGTCATAGCCGTTAGGCAGACCCGAACCTCTGAAGTCATAGCTCCATTCGTTAAGCCACTGCTGACTTGCCTTGTTGGTATCGGAGAACGCTGAGGCTGTTATGCCCTGCGTTAATGCCGACAAGCTGAGCAGGAGAGCCATTGCAGCACTGCTCAGACGTTTGAAAAGACTTTTCTTTTTCATTTGTTTTCCTCCTAAAAATTTTTTATATATCTAAAAAGCCCATAGGACTTGAATTTCCGCAATAAAAAAAGCAATCCGAAAGAAAATCGAATTGCTTTTAAACTCTATTCAGTTTAATTTATATCAGTAAAGGAGGTATATTTCCCATGCAGGCTTTCCACCTGAATTTATTGCTGAGCCATCACCATGCCATTGCTGATACACAACTATGTGAGCTTGGTCATTACCTATTCGCCCATACAAATCTTTAATACCGCCTTTTACAACACCATATAGTTCGTCACATGATGAATATGTGTCAGGCAATACTGTGTAAGGAGTACCCCACGATGAATTGTCAAGATTTCTTGTGGCTATGTTATCCCACATTTCCTGCTCGGTATAGAAGATAGCGTCAAAGTCACAAGTTTCATTACTATATTGTTGAAGTTCCTTAACCACTCTGTCTATATCATTCTGTGTCAGCTTAAACTTTGGCTTAGAAGTTGTAGTTGTAGTCGGCTTTGGCTTCGGGGCTTGCGTTTTCTTTGCCGTTGTTGTCTGCCTTGTAGTCGTTGTCTGACGCTCTGTCTGTCTTTCCTGTGGCTGATAGCTGTTGTTATTGTTATTGTCACTGCTGTAGCTATTGTTGCCTGAGCCATTGTTTGAAGTGCTGTGGCTGTAGCTCTGATTATTATTCACTGTGCCGCCATTACTAGCCTTAGAGCTGTTCGTCTTTGCGGTGTTCTTTGGATCAGTCGATGATTTAGAGCTGCTTGTGCTTTTTGTGCTTGCAGACGTTCCCGTTGTGGTAGCCGAAAGGGAAGTTGTTTCCTCACTCTGAGAGGTCAGTGTGGCTTCCGTTGTGGTAGTTGCCGAAGCTTCTGTGCTTGAAGCCGTTGTGGTTGCCTTTGGAGGGGCTGATGATGTGTTGTCTGTGTTGCCACAGGCGGTTATGCTTATCATTGTCGCACTGATTATCAAGGCGGCTATGGCTTTCATTGTGTTCTTCATATGGTTTTCCTCCTTTTTTAGACTTGACATATATCTTAAAGTGATGTATACTTATATATAGAAAAGGTAAACCGCATAGACGGCTATCCTCAGTTTTTGATTATGTAAAAAATAACCGCAACTTTTGGTCGAGGGCGGTTATTTTTTTATGCTTTTTATCAGCTCGTTGAGAGCGACAATCAGCACGATAGTCAAGACAAAGAAAGCTAAGTCCATTCTATCACCTCCCGAATATCCTATTTTGCCTGAGCCTTTCGGCTGACAATATTCAGACCATTCCGTGTGGGAGGACACCGCCTACCGTTTAAGTTTACCTTTTCCAAACTAGATTATATCACAATTGATTTGTGATGTCAAATATTACTGTTTAATTCTGAGCGTTTATCACGTTTGCGATATCATTGCTCATGGCTGCTATTCTCCGCTAAGTATTTTATGATACACAAAAAGCGTTGCATAGCAATCACCCAAGCTGTTATGTGCTTCTTCATGCGCAGACCAATCATAGCCGTAATAGTCTGCGGCTGCAGTGAGTTTCTGCCATTTATAGCTTCCTCTTTGGTCATTCCACTCGCCATAAATCGGTGCAAACATTTTCATTGCGTCAGCATATTCTGCGTTTGAAAATTCTGCTCCGTTGTGTTTTAGAAAATCTGCGTCAAACCTGACATTGTACCCAACGATTTTATCATATCTTTTTAAGATATCATTTATCTCTGGCATGACCTCCGCTATAGTCGGTGCGTCAGCTACCATTTCAGGCGTGATATGATTAACACGTTCCGCCTCTGCCCACTCCGTGTGCTGTGTTGGTCTTATGTAACTGTCGAATAGAACTGTACCCTCATTATCAATGATAGACACCTGAAGAAGCTCGTCCTCTGCTGCGTTCAAACCTGTTGTTTCAGTGTCCAAAACTATATATTTGTTTGCCATAATTATTTATCCTCCGAAAAATCCGTTTTCTCATACAGTTCATCAAGTTTGTTGCGTAGCATATTACAGCGTGACTGAAATTTAGAAACATCAGTTTTGGGAATAAGCTTTATAAAGTTATATGCAAAGATTGTTGTTTCTAAGCTATCAATTCGGTGTAAAATAATGTCATAGTGAAGTTTGCTCTTTTCCCATTCATCAAGCGAATTTTCTAAACTCTTAAAGTGGTAATTTATATAATAATACGCAATGCGAATCATTCTTTCTTTAGTCATTATATCAACCCTTTTGTTTGCCATAATTGCTCCCTATGTCTTTCTTTTTATATTAAACATAATCATCTTCAAAGTCCGTAACCCAAAAGCCACCAAAGTATGTATAGTACCAATCTTGAAATTGCGCATTGAGTTCCCAATTCTCGCCATAATAGTAGTCTGCGAGGTAATCGAGCTTATCGTCTGCATCGCCTGTTTGGTCAGAGTCACAAATAAATCCTTCAATATTGTCAAAACTACAATTCGTCGGATCTTCGCCACTCGAAAAGACTTCATTAAGATAGTCTCGCCATTTCTCCTCTATCTTATATTTTTCCATAACACGCTTGAATGAAAAGAACATACGCTCATCAAGTTCAAGACTTTCATCATCACATATAAACTCCTGAACGTGTTTTCTTGCATCTTCTCTAAAAGCACAATCGTTGCACATCAGCTCGGTTGAATTATCAACGTCTATATTGTTCACATGCAAGTGATACAATTCATCACAATTATCATCATTTAGAATAGCACCGCATTTTTTGCACTTTAATTCAGCCATTGTCATATCACTCCTTTATTAAAATTTTCTCACATAAAAATTTCGAACCTGATTTTGATTGATTCGAAGTAGTACGGTGCATACGTGCAGTTAAAAATATTGTCAGGAGCATAGTATTTGCTCGGCACATATTTTTTCTCACCATCCTTGTCGATATACGTTTCGGGGGGATCGGAGTCATACACTGAACCGTTCCAAAGGTTGAATGCCAAACGTGTTGTTTTACTGCTTGTGCTTGTCTGAAAAGGCTTGTTCAACCCTTCGAAAATAATAACATCTTTTTTTACGTCATATAGTGCGCCGATATGGTCACGCAAAACAGTGTCCAATGTGAGGAGGTAAGCAAGTGACATATGAAAGTTATCGAGATATGGCATTTCCTTGCACAACTTATTGAACATTTTCTCGTGTTCTTTATCTTGAAAAATCATTTTTCTTTCCTGCCTTTCTTGAAAAGTCTGTATTTCTCAGGAATAAATTCTCTGATTATTCCCCAAATTCCTGTTATACAAAGACTTGCACCCAGTGTAATGTAAAATATTCTTTCCATGGTCTAATTACTCCTTTTTATAAAAAAAGGACACCTGAACCTTCAAGTGTCCTTTACCTGTTTTCTGTTGCGTTTTCAACCTGCCTGTGTTCCCTATTGAACCTATTCACGGAGCTTATAAACGATCTCCTCCATTACCTGATGTTCGAGCGTCATGAGCCTTTCCTTTTCCCACTTGCGTATAGCATTGAACTCTGTAGGACGTGGGTGATCTTTTCTGTAGATCTCGTCAAGCTCGTTAAACCTCTCCTCAGCTTCGATATCTATTTCTCTCGGAATGATCTGCCAACGGCATTCGCACACGAGAATGTCAACGTCTGCTGGGTATTCTGCTTCCATCCATTTCATCCATGCACGTCCCCATCTGCGGATAGGCTTCTTAAGCAGCTTTTCTTCTTCGGGGTCACTTGTGTATGCTATCTTAGGGACGTATGTACCCTCCGGTGTAAGCTCATACTCAAAAAGATCGCAGCCAACATCTTCTGGTCCTGCCTGCTCGATTTCAAAATCTTCGTTAAAATTCCTGTTTTCGTTCATAATGGTCCTCCTCTTTCAATTACAAACTTTTATGTTTTTGAGTGATGTTATCTGAGTGTGTCACCGTGACACGCTGTTGTTCTTGTGCTTTCGGTTCGGCATAGCACTGATGAAGTATTTTGCTGTAGCTCTCTGCTTGAATTCTGTGAGGGAAATATTCAATGCTTGAAAAATCGATCACATTGTTGATCTCATCGAGAAACGGCTTTGCAGCGACTGCAAATGTATCATCAAATGCCGCAGCCATTACAGCACAGTCGGTATCGATAGATATGATCTCGTATAGCCGGTTGTCTTTAGCCTTATAGAGTGCCGTCTGGTTTTTGCTATCGTAGGTTTTCAAAACTCCGTTATTCATCTGGCATATCTTCTTTCTTTTTTCTGACAGCCTTCTGCTCCGAAGTCTTTCTGAGAAACTCCTGCACTTTCTTAGGAACATTCCTGTTGTAAAGCTTGTCAACTGCAGAGTTAGCCGCCTTTGTTATCTCCTCGTGCAGAAGTTGCTCAACGTTGCCGTCTGGGAGATAGCAGCGTATCGCCTCTATTTTTTTACGATCTATATCTATTTTGAACGTCATGTTCATTACTTTTCCTCCTGTGCTATGATTATATCATATTATTTTTCGCTTGTGGTAACTTTTTTTGTACTCTTGAAATTGTTTTCAAGATATTTATCAAGCAGCTCATACATTATCTTGTCAAGCTCACTCTCGGTCATGTTCTGCATACATAACGGCTTTTTGATATACATCTCATTGTATAAGCTGTTCTTGTATGGCTCTTTTTTCTTTTCAGACAGATTTCTTATAGCTTTTATGATATCATAGATATCACTGCTTCCACTGTCTGTCATTTGCTCTATGACCAACGTCAGCTCTTTTGAACTGAGCCGTTCGTCATAATTGTAATAGTCTGCTATGGCTTTCTGCTGCTCAGGACTGAGCTTTGCAAGCGGCTCAATGAACTTTATCTGAATAGATTTGCTGTCTATAAGCTCTGCTAACCCATTATCAAGATTTGAGATATTTGCATAGCGGTAAATGGTTTTTCTGGATATACCGAACATATTGCTTATCTCATTTACTGTCAGGTCTGCTGAAACGTTTTTCCTCAGACTTAAGTATGTATTGAACATTTTTGAAAGCTCGCTTGGACGTGGCTCTTTACGCTGAATGTTTGCCTGGCAGACTATATCGAAAGCCACGTTATCATCAGTGACTTCGATAACAACGGCGTCAATGTCAAGGTGCATAAGCTTTTTGCAGGCGGCGTATCTTTTATGACCGCTGAGTAACTGATAACTGTTGCTGCTAATGCTGCGAACGATTATCGGTGTGATAAGTCCACACTTTGAAATAGAGTCGGCAAGTGCAGATATCTCATTTTCATCTATTGCAAAGGGCTGTGGATCACCATTAAAGCTGAAAGGCTCAATTTTTGACATAGGCAGTGAAACCACCTTTTGCTTATCCATGAGAAGCTCCTCAAAGTTATTTGAGAAGTTAGCTCTTGGACGATTGGCGGAGCGTTTTATATCTATCATATTGAAACCTCCTTAGTGTGTCACCGTGACACACTCTATTTTGTCAGCTATAACACGATACTCGTCTGCGAGCATATTCTTGTATTTATTTGTGCTGCTGATTTTATAGTTGCAAAGGGCGATGCCCTCACGGCTGCTGTCCTGAGCTGCCTTTGACTTGCTTATGCTGCCAAGGTATTTATCATTGAATGCGGCTTTTATCGACTCAATTACTTCGGCTGACATGGTATTGTTTTTCTCTGTCCATGTTGCGAATACTCCAAGTATTTCAAGGTCAGGGTTAGCGTACTCATGGATATCGTCAATGCTGTCAAGAAGAAGCGGTATTCCGTTCAATGTCATTTCCTGAGCAAGCACAGGTATTAAGACCATATCTGCGGCGGAAAGCGCATTATAGAGCAAGTTGCTCAGTGACGGAGGGCAATCTATGATGATGTAGTCATAGCAGCCGATGTAATTACTAAGGACACGTTTCAGCACCATTTCGCAGCAGCGTGTTCTGCACAGGTCAACTTCAATTCCTGAAAGTGTTATAGTCGCAGGAATATAGTCAATGTTGTTTGGCTCGTTGTGATGAACAGCCGTCTTGAAATCAATGGTTTTCTTATTGATGATAGATGACATAAGCTCAGTGATAGTGATATCGTCAGGGTCATATTCGTACTTCATGCACGATACCGACAAACTGCTCTGAGGGTCAAGGTCTATCATAAGGACTCTTTTCTCTCGCTGTGCAAGAATAGCGGCAATATTGAATGCCGATGTTGTTTTGGCAACTCCGCCTTTCTGATTTGCAACGGATATGATCTTTGTTTTTGTGTTCTCCATTAAAAACACCCTTTCTGAAAATGTTTAAGTTCTCCGTATTAAGCACAGAAAAAGCGGCAGGGGAGAACGTCCTGCCGCTCAGGGAGCTACCCTGTCTATGCTTGATGATATGTGTAAATATCATCAAAAAAGCTGCCAAAGAAGTCTTAGCAGCAATTTTCATGATATTTTATTTAACTGAAAGAAATTTGTGGTTTTATTTTTGGATAGAGTGACTGGCTACGAACCAGTAGGTCGGGGGTTCGAGTCCCTTCTGGC
>ERZ773209.417-NODE-417-length-30332-cov-8.130429_pt1 | contig 30332 bp, 23 predicted proteins | sample MGYA00511109_ERZ773209 | MGnify/ENA primary metagenome ERZ773209 (study PRJEB29015, sample SAMEA2737786) | human gut metagenome | biome: human gut; feature: human-associated habitat; material: faeces | place: China | collected 2012 ...
CCTTATAGCCCGGTGCTGTGCCATAGGCAGCATCCTGCATTTGCAGCTTGACCTGTTGCTCGATAGCCATCTTTTCCTGTTCCATCTGCTCGATTTGATCAGAAAGCTCCTGCCGCTTGTCCAACAGATTACGGATGGGATTCAGATCGGCAGTTTTGTTTCGATCATCTGCAGAGTACAGCTGATTGATCTGCTGCGTATCCCCTTCGCTTCCGGTAGGTACAGGCGGAATTTCGGGCATCACGTTGTATTTCCAGAAGTGCTCTTCCTTGGCAATGAGGTTGTTCAGAACTTCTTTGTCGGTTGTGATCTTGTGAATCACCAGCTCCTTCCCGAAAATCAGAGCAGCAATGTACCAGCAGTCAAAACCGCTGACAGCCAGATAGTGATTGACCTGAGCCATGTAATGTGCAGGGATTTTGCCATCCGCCCACTTGTCCGCAGAGAAAGGCGAGACCGTCTTGCACTCCAGTCCGGCCTTCTGCCCAACGATCAGGCGGTCAAAGTCTGCCAGAAGCAGCGGATGTTCCTCGCTCTGGTAGATGGCATTTGCACGGCGTACCTTCAGACCGGTGGCCTCGGTGAAGCGTTGTGCGACATAATCTTCCAGATCGCGTCCCTGGCGCATAGCCTCATTATCGATGTTCTCAATAGTTTCGCTGTTTTTGTCGCAGTAAACCTGAAAAGCAGAACGATAGGGATTTACACCCAGAATGGCACCTGCATCGGTGCCGGTAATACCGCACTTGCGGTAGCGGAGCCAATCCTCTTTGGACAGGTTCAAAGTTGAAATCAATCTTTTCATGCGCTTTGCATCCTTTCTTTCATAATAGATTCGGCAAGAATGAAGTCATATTCCACCAAGTCTTTCATGATGGTGGAAAAGTCGGCAGCTAACGAATGGCAAGAGCCAACCCACAGGTCATAAAGAAAATCCAGAATATTATTTTGCACCCTGAGATGGTTCCAGTAGCGCTCCTCCAGTCTGCCCTCGGATTCCAAAACAATAATGGCGGTGCTGATGGTACTTTTCATCGTGATCTCATAAGCCATGGTAACGCTGATTTCAGAAGCACTCTTCTCAACGTTGTCAAAAAATTCCGTGAATTCCTTGAAAATGCGGTTATTTACATCATTCATGGCTTGCTCCTTTATGCTGCTGCCAGCACCATCTTGTAAGCCTTGTCGATCATGGGGTTACCCTCTGCGGTGCGCAGGAACAAGTTTTCGTTGTAGTTTTTGGTCTTGCGGAGAGGGTCTGCGTGGGTGGCAAAATCGGAGACGGCGTTGATAAAACGCCAACCGTTCTTGCCGACCCATTCCAGATCCGGTGCGTTGTAGTAGCGAGTCTTCAGTTCTTCCTGCAGGCGCAGATTATTCTTCCGCTGGCAATCGGACAGGTCCTCAGAAATCGGGAAAAACTCATTGATGAACTCCTGCACCTTGTGATCGGATAAATCGATGCGAGCCAGCTCTTCGCCACGGTTGCCGAGTTCAACCATATAATTGCTGGCCAGCTGCAGGGTTTCACGGGCATCCTGCACGCGGAGCAGAACATTTTCGGTGTGGCGTGCAGTCCAGCTGCGCTTTGCGGTATTCAGCGCAAGGTTCAGAGTATTCTGGCAGACCACGCGGATTGGAGTCATGGCCACTTTCACACCAGAACTGCCGTCATGACTGTTGAAGATTACAAGATATGGTACTACTTGATCTCCAGCGATAAGATATTTCCTCGGAAGCCTTGCCAGCATCCAGACCTTCTTGCCGCCCTGCAAGGAACCTGCGGTTTCATAGGTGACCCCCTCACCCAGCAGGTCATCCGTGAACTGGAACGCTTCTTCGTTCTGCACAATGCGGTAGCGGTCAGACACCACGCCCAGAACAGCTTCATCCGTGCTGCGGACATTGGCACGATAGCCGGGGATCATAGCACCCGTGCCGGAATAGATGTTGCGGCTTTCCACCTGCCAATCCAGACCAGCCAGCTCCAAGGCTTCACGGCTTGCAGGGGCATCCATAATGATACGGCCAAGGCCGTGCCAAGGGGTCTCACGGACAGAGAACATCGTTTCAACATTTGCGGGCATAGTAAAATCTCCTTTTCAGTGTACTGTGATCAATTGTTGTTTTCCATTTCTTCAGCGATGCGGACGAGGACTTCCACCAGGACGGTGCCAACCTCTTTGACGATTTCGGACCAAAAGTTCATAATGCTTTCTCCTTTCTGCGCAGCTGCGCTTTAAAATACGATGGTAATAATGATAGTGATGGTGCGGAATAACAAAATGCTCACCTCCAGACATGAAAAAAGCCCCTGAGTCTTTCGGCTCAGAGGCTTTGGATCATGATTATTATATCTGGGTGAAATTAGGAGTTTTGCGATTCAGCACACTGATGCTAGAAATATTTGAAATTAAGAGAGAAAAAGTTCGATGTTCAGTGGATACATTAAATACTTGAAGTAATCCTGCATTGATTTTATAGAGAGAAGAGTGTACAATGTTAATGGATTGATATTTGAGAATCAGAAAAAATTGTAGAGACATACATGAGGTCTGTTTTACCAAATGTTATAACCTGTGAGGGTGGATGCAGAAATTGAATTTGATATAGTACGCTTTTTTCAGGAAACATTAGATTGGATAAAGTGATGGGTAGAGATGATTCACTAAGTAGTTTGATTTTACTAGCCCAAAAACAGGGCTATATACTAACTGACGACATTTTAGATGAGGGTGCAGACCTTTCGTTTACTGATGTCGATTGGCTCTCATCTACCTTAATGGCGAAGGGCATTTTGGTCTATGATGAAGCCCCCGCTGTAAAAGATACCGTCAATACAAGTACAGCGGAGATTTTCGACTATGCACAAACGGATTATGAGGAAATTTACCAAAAGGCAATCGATACTTCTCCAGAATCTGAGGATACTATAAATTCTATTAGATCAATCCTTCCCCCGCAGCGTGGAGAATTTGATATGCTGAAATATCAGGTCGTTGAAGGAAACAAGTATGCACGTCAAAGGGTTATAGAAATGCACCTTCGCTTTGCGGTGCGAGTAGCGGTTTCTTATACAGACAGGTATGGACTCCCATTTGAAGATGCGTTTTCACTGGCTTGCATAGGATTGGTGACCGCTGTTGATAAGTACGATCCGGATACTAGCGGACCAGTCGGTTCCTTTGTTTCTTACTATATGATGCAGGTGATAAACCGTGATATGCCTTTGCCCTGCAAGGAACTGTACTACCCTGTTCACGTTAAGGAACGCTGGGCACCAGTTTTCCTCACGCTAAAGGAAGATGGGTGCATTGGGTGCGATAAACTGCTACGCTGTAAATATGAAAAAAGTAAGCTGAAGAAAAAATTCGCAGATACATCGGATGCCGACATCCTAATGATGATTGGAATGTCGCTGTGTGAGCTTTCACTCTCAGAACTTGCAGAAGAAGAGAAAGAACCAGTAGACACATCCACTTTGGAACGAATAACCGATGATTTGACACAGAGTGAAAGAAGAAAAGCTCTATATGATGCCTTGAAAATCTTAACTCCGAGAGAAATGGATGTTATAATTTTGCGTTACGGGCTTCTTGATGACAGACCTCTAACTCTTGAGGAAGTTGGCCAGAAATATTCTGTTACGCGTGAACGGGTTCGGCAAATCGAAGCAAAATCACTCCGCAAACTTAACACTAAAAAGATTCGCAGAATTCTTGAGGATTCGGTTTCCTAATTCTGCGCAGTTGCACATGAAAGTGAGAATTTAGATGTGGTGCAAAAATTGCAACATCGAAACGAATGATGAAACCTGTCCGATTTGCGGCAGTAAAACGGTGGAAGATATTCCTGTTGAAGTGTATTGGTGCCCGGAATGCAAAGTCCCCATCATCAATACGACTACGCAAGCGGATAAAGGTTCTTGCCCGCTTTGTGGACATAAAACTAAATATATGTCGGCTGATTTGCGTCCGGTCTTTCCAGAAGAGCGGCTATTGCTGGAGTTGTTGCTTGAGATGAAGCCGCACGAATATGTTCAAAAATCCGTATGGGCGGCGAACAGCAGCTACTATATTGATGGGAAGCGTGTGGCACTTCCGGCGAAACTCTTTGAAAAGGCCAATACAGACGACTTATCAAAGAAAATCGAGGAGTATAAAGGCAGCAATACCTACGAATACTTTAATATTTATGCCAAGCGATTCTGTGAAGCTAATAGAAACCGGCTCAACTACCTCGTGGATGAAGCCTCTGGGTTTGTGCGGAATGCAGCGTCAAAGTTTGATGAAGACCGACTTGTGGTATCCTTTTCGGGTGGTAAAGATTCAACAGTTACAGCCGATTTGACGATCAACGCATTGGGTACATCGAGCATTGTTCATATTTTCGGTAACACTACACTGGAATTCCCGACTACGGGCGAATATGCAGAACGCTATCGTCACAATCATCCCCATGCGATTTTTATGGTCGCCAAAAACGAGGAACAGAACTTCATGGATGTTTGTGATGATATTGGACCACCGGCACGAATGATGCGCTGGTGCTGCTCCATGTTTAAGACGGGGCCGATTACTCGAACATTAAATAGTCTGTTCCGCAATGAGCAGATCCTGACGTTCTATGGAATCCGTAAAGCAGAGTCTGTCAGCCGCAGCAAGTACAATCGTATTGAGGATGATGCCGAATCCGTCAAAATTCAAAAGCAGACTGTGGCATCGCCAATCTTCTTCTGGAAAGACATTGACATTTGGCTGTATATTCTGAGCAAAGAAATCGACTTCAACTATGCCTATCGGCTGGGCTATGATCGTGTCGGCTGCTGGTGCTGCCCGAATAACAATCAGCGCGCACAGTTCCTATCTCGAATCTATATGCCGGAAAAATCAAAGGCATGGCGCGAATTCCTGATTGGGTTTGCAAGAAAAATCGGAAAGCCTGATGCTGAAGAGTATGTTGATTCTGGCAAATGGAAGGCTCGTCAAGGCGGAAATGGTCTGGCAACAGCTAACGATGTGAAAATCAAATTCACAAATTGCACAGCCGAGGACCACGCGAAAATCTATCGTCTTGTGCGACCGTATGATGACGAGCTGATTGGAATGTTTGTTCCTTTTGGCCGTATTGCGCCGGAGTATGGGCAGAAAATCCTGAATGAAACCGTAATCCTTGATGTTAGAACGAATGTTCCAATTCTTTCCATTCAGCCTTTTACCCATGATGGATACGAACACGCAGTAAAGGTTCGGACAATGAATGTTGCTGACCATGATGATCTGCAACGAATGGTTGGATACCAAATCCGAAAATTTAATGCTTGCCGCAAGTGCTTGAAGTGCGAATCGCTATGCCGTGCGGGAGCAATCTCGATTATTGGAGACTACTACTACATCAATCCTGCTAAATGCGTTCATTGTAAAATGTGCGTTACTCCTAAATATCTCGATGGCGGGTGCATGATGAACAAATATTTGAAAACAAAATGATAAGGCGGGAAATTTGCCATGAAATTTAGAGCACATGATACCTTCTTCATCCGAAAGGGATGGCTGAGCAAGGGTATGAAAGCGGTTCATTCTAAGCCAGATGTCTTTGTTGCTAAAGACGAAAATCCAATGGATGTATTAGGCATCGGCTCTAACATGGTAAAGTCGCTCCGCTACTGGTTAGTTGCTACGAATCTTACGGAAGAAGCTCTTCTAAATAAACGCCGCGTTCAGAAGTTCACAGGGTTTGGAAACCAAATATTCAAAAATGATCGTTACATGGAGGAGTATGGAACGCTCTACCTCCTGCATTATATGCTGTCGAAGAACGAAGAAGATGCGACAGCATGGTATTTTTTCTTCAATGAATTCAATATGTCCGAATTTACACGGGAAGATTTCGTTGCGGCCTTGCAGAACTATGTTTCCATGAAAGGTGAAACTGTTGCCATTCGATCGATGTCGGATGACTTTGCTTGCATCCTCAACACATATTTGCCCCGGTACAAAACAAATCCTGCGCGAGTGAATCCTGAAAACAACATTGATTGCCCGCTGGGTGAATTGGGTCTTATTGATATTCTGGATAAGAACAAAAAAACATATCGAAAAGCCGTTCCCTTACCTGAAACTATTCATCCATGGGTGTTAATGGCGGTTATGTGCGATCAGGCGAATGGCCGCATGGAAATTGGATTAAATGAGCTGCTCACTGCAAAATGCAACATCGGAAAAACGTTCAATCTTGATGCCATTACCATGCTGGATGCGCTGCATCAGGTAGAAAAAATTGGACTGGTCAAAATTATTCGGACAGCGGGTCTGGATGTTATTCAGCTAAAGCAGAATTATTCTTTTGAGGAATGCGTGGATAATTACTACGAGTGCATTTCCAAGATTGATTAAGGGGAAAGTTTAATGAGTGAAATGATTTCAGTCGCAGAAGGTTTTCAGTATTCTGTGAACATTGCCTACGACCTTCATGCTGATGATAAGTTAAAGAGCTATATACCGACTCAGTCTGCACTCCAGTTGATGGAAGATATTTTGCAGAGTACTCTGCCTACCGCAACAGACCGTTCGCGTGTTTTGATTGGTGCTTACGGCAAGGGAAAATCACATATTGTGCTGACGATTCTTGCGCTCTTGATGAAACGCGACCTTGACTTGTTTGAAAAACTGCTCCCGGCTATTCAGAAGCGCGATAAATTGAACCGTCTGATTCAAAACTACTATGCAAGCGACAACAAGCTGCTGCCAGTTATTATTACCGGCAGCAATACAAGTCTGACGCAAGCATTCCTTCTGGCTCTTCAGCAAACACTGAAAGAAAATGATCTGCTGAATATTATGCCGGACACGAACTATAAAGCTGCCGTGTCGGTTATTGAACGTTGGAAAAACGATTTTCCTGATACCTATCAGCAGTTCAAGAATAAGATTACGGATTCTATCGGTTCGTTTGTTTCTCGTTTAGAAGATTATGACATTAAGGCTTACGAAGAATTTGAGCGTATTTACCCTAGCCTGACAGCAGGTAGTACGTTTAATCCCTTTGTAGGCTTTGATGTCGTGCAGCTATATGAAAGCGTTGTTCAGGCATTAAAGCCTCATGGCTACACGGGTATCTATGTCATCTACGATGAGTTCAGCAAGTATCTGGAAGCAAACATTTCGGAGGCATCTGTAAGCGATACTAAGATGCTTCAGGACTTTGCAGAAAAATGCAATAGAAGCGGAAAAAATCAGATGCACCTGATGCTGATTTCCCATAAGGAGATTGCAAACTATATCGACCGACTGCCCAAGCAGAAGGTCGATGGCTGGCGTGGTGTTTCTGAACGATTCACTCATATCCACCTGAACAATAACTTTACGCAGACCTACGAGATTATTGCAACAGTCATCCAGAAAAATCAAAAGCTCTGGAATCTGTTCTGCGCCGAGCATAAAAAAGAATTCAATGCGCTGGCAAAACGCTACGAGACACATCGGATCTTTTCGGATATGCAGTCTGATAGTATAGAACATACAATAATGGCTTGCTATCCTCTTCACCCGGTTTCTACGTTTATTCTGCCCCGGTTGTCCGAGCGCGTAGCTCAGAATGAGCGGACGCTTTTTACTTTTTTGTCGGCGAATGGACAGGCAACACTTCCGTCCTTCTTGAAGCAGTATCACGATAGCGAGTTCTCGGTCGTTACGCCCGATTTGATTTACGATTATTTCGAGCCGCTGTTCAAAAAGGAAATTTCAAACGGAACACTCCATGACATTTACTTCTTGACCAGCACAATCTTAAATCAGCTTGACGATGATTCTTTAGAGGAAAAACTAGTAAAGACGTTGTCCTTGATTTATATGCTGGAGCAGTTTGAAAAACTCAAACCGACAAAGGATGAGCTAATTGGAATCTACTCTATTCAGTATTCGGTGCCGGAAATTGAAAAGGCATTAAATAATCTTATTGACGATGAGTATGTCATTTACCTCAAGCGTAGCAACGATTTCCTTCAGCTGAAAGAAAGTTCCGGCGTTGATGTTGAAGCTAAAATCCGTGACACGATTGCATCCCAGCAGGGCAGCGCAGTCGTGAAAAAGATTCTGAATGCATCAAACTTTGATAGCTGCATCTATCCTTTCCGCTATAACGATGAGAAAGAAGTCACACGGTACTTTGACTTTACCTTTATTGATGAATCGGAAGTTACCGAGGATGTCAACTGGAAAACAAAGCAGCAAGGTACGGAAGCAGATGGCATTGTATATGCTATTATTCCGCACAGCAGGGATTCGATTGCACAGATTGTGGATGTAGTGAAGAAAACTAGTACCTACTGCTCAAACTGTGTCTTTGTTATCCCGCATAAATTTGTTCCCATCGATTTTACAGTTCGAGAGTATAAGGCTGTCGAGACACTGAAAGATCTTGCCGTTTCCGATAAAGTTCTGTTTGATGAGTACGAGGTGATTTATGAAGACCTCCGGGAAATCATCAACCACTATATCAGCGACTATACTCATCCCGAAAAGAGAGCAGCTACCTATATTTATAAGGGAGAAGAAAAGCAGATCGTCCGTAAAGCAGCTTTGACTGACCTTTTGTCTACCATCTGTGAAAAAACGTATTTCAAGACCCCGGTTATTGTCAACGAGGCAGTCAACAAAAACCACCTGACAGCAAATTCGGTAAACAGCCGGAGCAAAATTGTTATTGGACTACTGCGTTCTGAACTTGAGCCGAATCTTGGACTGGCTGGTGCTGGACAGGAAGTTTCCATTCTCCGCAGTACGCTGATCCGAACGGGGATACTGGACACAAAAAACGGTGTTCCTAAAATCAATCTGCATCCGCATGATTATCTTACGGCCAACCTGCTGGGCGAGATTGAGAAGTTTGTCCAAGAAGCGCGAGAGCAGAAAATGAGTTTCGCAGAGCTGTATGCTCGGTTGACCACCGATAAATGCTATATTGGTCTGCGGAAGGGTCTTGTCCCTATCTATGTTGCTGCCGTATTCCACGAGTATAAAAAAGAAATCGTTCTCTACGACAAATTCTCTCAAGTTCCGCTGAACAATGATACCTTGCTCCAAATTGAAGCCGCTCCGCAGGACTTTACGTTGCAGTGTTTAGACTGGAACAATGAAAAAGACGAATATGTAGATGCCCTTGCCAATGTCTTTAAGGACTACGTTGTTGAGGCCGAAAAAGCTGCCTCTGGCTATAACTATGTTGTAGCTGCTATGCATCGGTGGTATATGGAACTGCCTAAGTACGCCAAGGAAGCCAAATATGACCCCAACGGACAGCAGATTGACAAGCTCAAGCGTCAATTTATTCGGATGCTCAAGCAAAACATTGGCACTCATACTTTGTTATTTGAGCGGCTTCCTGTTCTTATTACTGGAGGAGCAGAATGTGGTTCAGAAACAGTGAACGCAGTTTCCGAGATTAAATTCTTCTATGATCAGATGCTTGGTCAGTTGGAATTCGCATTCTGTGATGAGGTCAAGAAGCTCTTCGGTGAGGGACAGGACGAAGCGATTCTAAGCAGAAAATCTTTGCCGAGTGTAGTCACCGAATGGATGAATCGACTTGATCCGTCTATTCACGAGCAATTATTTGCGGACGGAACCGATAGAATGCTTCAATTATTCCTCGCAAATAAAGATGCAAGCGAGCATATCTTGACCCTGAGCCTTGCAAAACTCGCAACCGACCTGAACTTGAGCGATTGGGATGCAAACACACAGACTGCTGCCTTGGAAAGCGTCAAGCAGTATAAAACGACAGCCGAGAAATTCCGGCAGGAAGCTCCCCAAAAGGAAGCCGAAGCCATCAATGGCTATCAGTTGACTTATGAGGATGAAGCAGGTTGCACGGTAACAAAACGCTTTGATAAGGTGGAAACGAGCAAACGCGGAAAACTGCTTTACAATGCGATTGAGTCTGCAATTAGTGGTATGGGACAGGCAGTTTCCGAACAGGAAAAACGCCAAATCCTGATGGACGTGTTAAGAGAGCTGTGCTAAAACCTCAAAGGAGAAAACGTTATGGCATACTTTGATAATGCAGCTACCACATATCCAAAGCCTGACGATGTTTATTCCTTTATGAATGAATTCTATCGTCAGTGCGGAGGAAATGTTGGTCGTGGCGATTATGGCATTGCTAAATCTGCTGGCGCACTTGTAGCAGACACAAGATCGCGGCTGCAAGAGCTTTTACACTGCCCTGCAAAGCAGGTGATTTTTACACCGACCGCCACGATTGCGCTGAACATTATCCTGCAAGGATTATGTGAGATGGGCATGAAAAACTTCTATATCAGCCCATTTGAGCATAATGCCGTTACCCGAACACTGCATCACTTTGAAAATTTGGGGCGCATCAAAGTTCACCAGCTCTCTGTAACATCGGAGCTGAACTACGATCTGGAAAAAATTCGCTATCAGTTTGATGACTGCAAGCCTGATGTTGTTGTCGTAAGTCATGCTAGCAATGTAATCGGCCTGATTGCCCCCGCCGCAGAGATTTTTGATTTGGCGAAGGCATATAGCAGTTATACGGTGCTGGATATGTCGCAAACTGCGGGTCTTGTCGATTGCGATGTTGGACGCAGCACGTTCGATTTTGCAGTATTTGCAGGCCACAAGACGTTATATGGCCCGACCGGAATATCTGGCTTTATAATGAAGCCAGATATAAAGCTTCCTCCTGTTCTTTTTGGTGGCACGGGCTATGATTCTGCAAATCAGAATATGCCGGATAGTCTGCCCGAAAAGTATGAAATGGGAACATCCAATATTGCCGGGATTGCTGGATTAAATGCGGCATTACATTGGAATCAGAAAATCGGGATTCAGAATATTTTTGAGCATGAACAGAAAAATCGCAAGAAGCTGCTTGAGATTTTATCCCAATACGATTTTATTACTGTTGTAGGCAATGCTCCAGCACCGCAGTATGTTGGCATTGTGTCTTGCCTTTTTGATGGAATCAGCAGCGATATTGCTGGCAATCTATTGAGTGAACATGGGGTATCAGTTCGGACAGGACTGCAATGCGCACCGTTGGCTCATAGGTTCTTGGGCACCTATCCGGCCGGAACCATACGATTCAGCGTCGGGTATTTTACAAGCGATGATGACTACAAGACCTTAAGCAATGCACTGGATTACATCGACCAAAACATTTAAGGAGATCGTGTCATGTCTTTTTTGGACTGTGTTATTAAAAGTGAATATCGATCCCTTATCGACAATGTCGTTCAAGATTTCTACCTTCCGATTCTCCACGAAGCGGTTTCCTACAAGCGCGCTGTTGGCTTCTTCTCATCTTCTGCATTGGCGGAAATATCAAAAGGAATCTGCGATATGGCTTCCAATGGCGGAAAAATCCAGATCGTAGCGTCTCCGTATCTTTCTGAGGAAGATGTAAAAGCTATCCAAACAGGTTATCAAAATCGTGAAACGTACATCAAAGAGAAAGTCTTGAGACAAATTCAGGATGAGGATATATCGAATGATTATTATACTTTGGAACGACTGAACTTGCTGACAAAGCTGATTGAAGATGGAATTCTCGATATAAAACTCGCCTACACCGAAAATAATGGTGGAATAGGAATGTACCATGAGAAGATGGGTCTGATGGAAGATTCATCTGGCAATGTAGTCGCATTTTCTGGTTCAATGAATGAGTCGGCCACCGCCATGGAAGTGAACTATGAGACCATAGATGTTTTTTGCAGTTGGAAGAGCGATTATGAAAAAGAACAGGTATCTCTCAAGAAAAAAGCATTTGATGCAATTTGGGGAGATAAAGAAAGCGGAATAAAAGTCATTGCTGCCCCTGAAGTGACGCAAGCATTCATCAAGAAATTCCGAAAGCTTTCCCCCGTAAACTTCAAAATAGATGAAGAGCAGTTCAAAGTGCCGCCACGCTCCGTTAAAAATGATGCTAGCGGAGCTATTGGCGCACGAATGCCTGCTGAAATTCAACTACGAGACTACCAGCAAGCAGCAGTTGCGGCATGGGCGGGTGCAAACTATCGAGGGATATTCTCGATGTGTACGGGTGCAGGCAAGACTATAAGCGGTTTGGCGGCAGTAGCAAAGTTGTCACAAGATATGAATGACCATCTAGCTGTTATTATTGTCTGCCCATATCAACATCTTGTAGAGCAATGGGTTGAGGATATTGTGAAATTCAATATCAAGCCTATTGTGGGGTATAGTTCATCACCGCAAAAAGACTGGAAAAAACGCCTAGAAAAGGCTATCCGTGATCAGCGCATGGTACTGAAAAAGAGCTTTTTCTGCCTTGTTTGTACGAATGCAACTTTCGCAGGCTCTTATGTCCAGAGCCAACTGGATAAAATCCGAGCACCGATTCTTCTGATGGTTGATGAAGCTCACAACTTTGGCGCACAGAGAATCCGTAAGTTGTTGGATAATCGATTTACTTATCGGTTGGCTCTATCCGCAACGATGGATCGTCATCGAGATGAAGAAGGAACGGCAGCACTATATCAATTCTTTGGAAAAAAATGTATTGATTATACACTAGAACAAGCAATCAAGGACGGAAAGCTGACACCCTATAAATACTATCCTGTTGTGGTATACCTCTCGGATGATGAACTGGAAAAATACTCTGAAATTTCTTCAGAGATGGCAAGACATATTGTTCAAGGGCGAAATGGCAATGTGAAGCTAGACTCTTATGGTGAAAAACTTGCCATAAAGCGGTCGCGTGTGGTTGCTGGAGCGGTTGCAAAAATAGCTGAGCTTCGTAAACAGATAGAACCATATAAAGAGCAAAATAATATATTGGTCTACTGTGGTGCGACCAATATTCTCGATGAAAACGCAGATGATTCGGGAGTTGATAGCAGTGATATTAAACAGATTGATGCTGTCACCTACCTGCTGGGAAATGAATTGGGAATGCGTGTTGCACGTTTTACATCACGCGAAAACATCGAGGAACGGGCTACTATCAAAGAAAAATTTCAAGACAACGGGAAACTTCAAGCGATTGTTGCTATAAAATGTTTGGATGAAGGCGTAAACATTCCGGGTATTAAAACAGCATTTATTCTTGCAAGCACAACAAATCCAAAAGAATACATCCAACGTCGAGGTCGTGTGCTCAGGAAAGCCCCCGGAAAGAGCTTTGCTGAAATATACGACTTTGTAACACTGCCGAGACCGTTAGATGAAGTTCCGGGGCTTACGGTAGAGCAAGCCAGCCGAGACGTATCGCTTGTGAAAAATGAATGTGCACGTATGCAGGAATTTGCAGCACAGGCGTTAAATGGTATGGATGCCCAGTCCTTGATTTGGGACATCCAAGAAGTTTACCATATTGACACCATTGAAAATGTTGGGGTTGAAGCTGAATTTGCAAAGGAATCCAAATATATTTAATCTTGAGGAGGCTAAAAAATGGAGGACATCATTCAGGTCGATGACGCAAAAGTGCAACGAATCGTACGAAAGATCATTCTGAAAGAAAACAAGAATAATAAAACCAGAGAAAAAACAGATGCCGGAATGGTACAAGAAATAAAGAAAATTATTTCAGTTGAGGTGTCGAAAAATGATCATTGAATCTATCAAACTTGAAAACTTTCGGCAATTCCAAGATGAGTATATTGAATTTGCGGACGGAACAAATAGTAAGAATGTTACAATTATTTTGGGCGAAAACGGGAGCGGAAAAACTACCTTTGCCCAAGCCTTTTTCTGGTGCATGTACGGCGAAACTTCATTTGCAGATAAAAAGTTGCTTAATACTAAAGTTGCTAACCAGATGCTTCCAAATGAAACAAAAGATGTCCGTGTAACACTATGGCTGAAGCATGGTTTAAATGATTATATGCTTGTTAGAAAGCAGTGCTATACTAAAACAATGTCAAAGATTGTTGCCGGAAATTCATCGTTTGAAATTGCGATAAAGAATTCTGGCGATGGAACGCTGAAATATGAGCCGAAAACACAGTGCGAATACGTCGTTAATTCTATTCTGCCGAAAGAACTTTCTCGGTATTTCTTCTTTGATGGCGAACGTATAGAAAACATGAGCAAGGATATTGCAAGTGGAAAAAAGAGCGATGATTTTGCTAGAGCTGTAAGTGGGCTTCTCGGATTGAATGGCATGCAAGCTGCAATAAAACACTTCAACGGTAGTACTGGAGTTCTTCGTAGCTATGATAAAGAATTTGATTCGAATAGCGATTTAAAAATTGCAAAGTATACGGCAGAGATTGAAGAAAGCAGAGAACAACTTGACAAAATAAAAATTAAAATTGAAGACGCAGAAGCAGATAAGGATAAGGCCCAAGCCGTTATTCAGGAAAAAGAAAACGAACTAAAGCAGTACGAAGAAAGTGTGCATATTCAAAATGAAAAGGAGCGGTTAACAAAACATCGAAAGCAAGTTGAGATACATCAGATGGATTTCTGCACAGAGTTATTCAAGACCTTTAATACGAATACAAGTGCATTTTTCTCAAAGAACCTAATCTATCGTGCATTAGATGTACTGAAGAATGAAAATATTTCAGATACGGATATTCCTTATATGCACGTTAAGACAATTGAGTATCTGTTAAAGAAAGGAAGTTGCATCTGTGGTACACATTTGGATGCAGGCTCAGTTCCATATCAAAAGGTAAAAGCACTGATGGATTATCTGCCCCCTCAATCGATTGGCACAAGCGTTTCTCAGTTCAAAAAAGATGCGATGGCTCGAATTGGTGCGTTAAAAAAATCTGATTTTGTTGAGCAAATTCAAGATGCCTATGCGTTGATTAGTGCCGATGCCGATGAACTCATCAATACTGATGACGAAATTAGAAGAATTGACGAAAAGTTTTCTGGCGGGGATGTGAGTACTAAGGTTCAGCTGATACATAAAGATATAAAGTTTTGCCAAGGGCGGATTGCGAATGATGAAAATATTATCAGAGATGCAATTAGGAACCAAGGCATCTGGGAAGAAAAATTACACCGTGCGGATTCTGAGCGTGCTACACTAAGCTTGAAAAGCGACAAGAACGCAAAAATTCAGATTGAAAAAGCTTATGCTGAAGTCGTTTTCAAACAGTTAAACGATGTTTATTGTAAGAGCGAGCAGGCGGTTCGGACGGAGCTGCAAGACAAGATTAATAGTATTTTTAATAATATTTATAATGGAGATCTTTCGCTAACGATTAGTGAAAAATATCACATTTCAGTAACAGTGAATGGCTATGATGTTCAAAATATTGAAACTTCTACGGCGCAAAGTATTTCTGTTATATTTGCTTTTATCGCAGCTATTATTAAGATGGCTCGTGAGAACAAGGAACAAAATGACGGAAAAGATGAAGAGCATCTTAGTGTGATACAAGCAGAACCGTATCCGCTTGTAATGGATGCGCCGCTATCGGCATTCGATAAAAAGAGAATTAAAGCTGTGTGTGAAGCTCTTCCCGATGTCGCGGAACAAGTTGTTATTTTCATTAAGGACACAGATGGTGACCTTGCAGAAGAATATATGAGTGATAAGATTGGCGCACGACATCATTTCGAGAAAATTGATGCATTTGAAACACGACTGAAATAAAATTGAGGATGATATAATATGTTTGATAGAGAGTACCGATTCACAGGAATTCATGCTCTTCGAGTTGAAAAACTCACTAGCAAGTTTGCAGATTTATCAAAAGCCAAGGTTTTCAGTCGAAATGTAGATGTTCTCTGTAATGCACCACTTATCGGTTTCCTTTATGGCCGTATGGCACCTCTCGACAAAACCATGAACCCGGAGACGAAAGATGTCTATAGTCAAAAGGTAATGGGCGATCGTGTGATTTTTTCTTCGGAGGAGATGCTGTTTAATTTTCGGCTTATCATGCTTTTGGATAAGGAATATGAACCGGAGGCTTCTCGGAGAATCGATAAGGCATTTAGAACTCCGTCTTCAGAAGACGAAGAACGATACAATGCATATGTACGAGGTGGAGTAGACGTACTCTACGAAAAGCTTGTTGAAAATGCAACATCAATGGAGGACTTCGTTAACAACCTTTGCGATTTTGTTTCAGATTTTGATGAGAGTTTCAACCAGTCAATATCGGACGATGAATTGGCGAAATTCTTTATGGCTACCGAAAACTCGTAGGGAGTTCTGAAGAATATTTTTAACTATCCACCTGCGCCGACTAAGCGCAGGTGGACATTTTAGGTGAAATATGGACTGTCAAAAGAGAATAACAATTAAAGATGATTATGGTGGAGAGCATGATTTTACGGGTCTTTCGGTTGTAGACAATGAGTGGATAAAATGGAATGGTCATTGTTATAAAAATATTCCACTTGTTAGAATGCACTTGACATCTGGCGCAAAGCTGCTCTTGGAGAACATTCAGGCCATTGATATTGTGGATCTTATAATCAATGGATTATCAAATGGAGAATTATATGATTCGTTGGAATACGTTTATATTGAAGAAATCCGGAATCATTTATGGGCATATCTGAGTGATTCAAATAATATTGATGATACATTGAAAAACGCAAATGAGGCATCGATACGGGAGCTTCGAAGAGAACGTTGGCGAAAGTTAAGTGAAAAAGCTCATATAAGCTATCGATTAACACCTGAAATTCAAATTGTAAATAAAGTACAGAAGACTGATTATATAGGAAAGGGCGGAGAAACTCTAAATGTTAAAAAGGCCCTCGATGATTTGTTGAAAAAGGCTGAACGGCAGGGATGTCTATGGATGGATGACCTCATGGATACGAGTGATATTTATGAACTTTCACTTCAGGATATAGATTGGCTTTCAGATCAACTTGCGATGCTTCATATAGAAATTCGGGATATATAAGGATACACTTGATAATGAAAATAATAAAAAACGCAATTAAGTGTAAAAAGTGCAGGGATGTTATTGAAAGCTGCACTGTACATGATTTCAAATTTTGTTCTTGCGGATCGTGTGCAGTCGATGGAGGACATGAGTATCTCCGTAGGTGTGGAAACCCGGAAGACTGGGAAGAATTATCTGAAATGCAAAGTGTAGATGATTGAAAATTAAGCTGAACACAATCTTTGAAGCAGAAGCTCAGCGGCAAGCAAAAAGCTCTTGACCTTTAATAAAGAGGCCAAGAGCTTTTTACATCTTGTTTTGAAACATAAAAGAAGGTACAATAGTAGAAAAGAGAACGTGCATCAGTCAAATAAGGTGGTGGAGGCGATGGGCAAGGCAACAGTCTACTGCATTATGCACACGGAAAGATGTGTGGCACAGGTGAGTACGGCTGGTGAGTGTAAAATTTATTTTAAAGATTTCATGCCCTATGGTCTAGTGCTGAAAGAATCGAATGACTTTGATACTCGAATCAATAATGTGATTAGCTTCCATTCATGGTGTGCATCTCGGCTGATACCACGTGACCGCACTTATGCAAAGGAAATCCTGAACAGCATTGGCGCATTCCAGAGTGTTACGGATCGGGAGCGTGCACAGATTGCACTTTCGTACCATTGCCTGTCTCTGCTGGATGTGTTCTGGGTAAAAGAAGAAAATGAGACTGTCCGATTTGAGGATATCAATCTCTACACACACTCTTTAAGCAATGCTCTTGTGGATATTGCACTGCGTGGGCATCAGATGGCTGTGACAAATGCCCATCTTTTGGCAAATGATTTGTCCACTGGCGGATGCTATCCTAAAGCGTGGGTGCGCAAGGATGATGGCTTCTATCTTTATAAAAATGGTGGACAAGATGCAGTTGAGCGTGAGGTGCTGGCAAGTAAGATCTGTCGATGCTTTGACTGTCATCAGGTTTTGTATGAGCAGGGGATGTTTGAGAATGAGCCGGTTTCCATCAGCAAAATTATGACCTCGCAGCAATATAGCCTTGTGACTTATGCAGCCTACGATGTCTACTGCACAAATCATGATTGGAACACGCTGGATAAAATTCTGGAACTGGATGCTCACGGATACTATATGATGAACATTCTGGATTATCTTGTGGGCAACACCGACCGCCATTGGGAAAACTGGGGTCTGTTGGTGGACAATGAGACGAATAAACCTGTCCGGCTGCATGATCTGATGGACTTTAATCGAGCGTTCCAACAGTATGATACACTGGATGGCGCAAACTGCCTGACCGTTGGAAAGCGGCATTTGAGCCAAAGAGAGGCCGCATTGGAGGCAGTTGGTAAGGTGGGATTAAGCATGGTTGGTGATGTGAGTGGCGTACAGGTGAAAATGTTACGAACAAGGTTGAATGTTTTAAAAGCCGAAAAGGTAGTTGAATAATCCGAACTTTAGAGTTTTGGCAAATGATTATGTTGGAAGAGGAACTACTATGTCACTGGGAGATCGAATTTCGAGTTTGAATAAAGAAATTACTGGATCACGTACAAAAAACAGGCTGACCATCCAAATTAGTTACGCCATGCAGTTGATTATAGAATTCTATTCTACGGATTTTCTTGTGTTGATGGACTATATAGAGGATGTCTCTGTAATTAAGGATCCAAGTGACCCATCGGCAATTTATTTATACCAAGTTAAGACTAAATCGGCAAACAAAAATTATTTATTATCGGCAGTTATTAAAGACTTATGGTTTCAAAAACTATATGAAAATGCATCTAAGTATGGAGAATACATCGAGGGAGCATTTTTGGTATGTAATACAGACATTGTAGAGTCGCAAAATGTAATATTTCCCAATGAAAAAACATGCTTGAACGATAAGGCCGTTCAAGATAACATAAAAAAGATAAAAAAAGCAATTGCTGATAATCAGAAAATCGATGAGTCGGAAATTGACTTGTCAAAATTCTTTTTTGTGAGGTCACAGCTGTCTACAAAAGCGCACAAAGAGGAAACAGAATATCAATTCCAGAAGTTTCTCCTTGAACTGGATGGCGATTTACAGGTGGCAACAGCTAAATCGATTTTTTCAATTTTGTATGAGGAGCTGGATAAACGGTTTAATGAAGAAATTGACGAAAAGTGTACGGATTTGCATGAAATATTAACAAAAAAAGGGCTTGACGGAAAGAACATAAAAGAGATTATTGACTGCGGTCTATCAATCCAAATGCCGATACCTGACAAGATCTTTACGGATTTTAAAATCCAATCAATTATGGAACGTAAGAAGTACATGACCCAATATAGGCAAATAAAGATGGACATGTATTCAGAAATGGAAATGTTTGTCCCTTTAAAAAAATTGCTGATGGATTTTATTGAAGATGAAAATCAAAATGGTGCAGATGAAATGACCAGTTTATTGGAAGCGGTTTATTTAAGGGCCACCGAATGTGAATCGATTCCAGTTGGATATCAAGATAAGCATTACTTGAAGATGTTGATTATGATTTTAATTTATAAATATTGCTATGGAGATGAAGAAAATTGAACTTGACAATAACGGCACTTACAATGGTTGATCTTACACATAAGGAAGCAAAACGTATATCATTTTCTCCTGAAAAAAATTTGGTTACAAGTGCACACAATCATTTTGGTAAATCAGTAATAATGAAATCCATATATTATACGCTTGGCGCAGAAGTGTATTATTCAAATACAATAAAAAAATTGAACTTTCTTACATATATGGACTTTTCTTTGGATAAGCACAAATATCGAGTTGCTAGATTAAAAAATATGTTTGCTCTGTATAAAGAGTCTTCATTTATAGCATGCTATTCATCTGTCAGTAAGTTTGAAGATAAGTTGAAGGAGATATTTGAGTTAGAAATAAGTTTGATATCTAAAGATAAGGCGGGGACGGTAACGAAGTGTCCACCAGTATTTTATTACGTACCATATTATGTGGATCAGGAGAACGGCTGGGCGGTAAACTCATCCTCGTTTGATAAACTGGCTCAATTTGATTTGCAGCAGCGAAAAAATAGCTATTTCTTCCATTTGGGGGCACTTGATAATGACTATGTAGAAGCTTTAAGACGAAAAAAATCAAATTCGAGACAAATTGAGGAACTCAGAAAGGAAAAGGAAAAATATGGTGCTGTAATTGAGACGCTACGAATGGGATTTGATGACATTCAAATGTCGTTTGATACGGATTCTTTAGAGAAAGCTATAGAAAGGCGTAAATATGAGATCAAGAGAATTCTTGATGAACTGACAAAGATGAGAACTAACCTTTTGAAAGTAGAGGATGAACTTGCCCAGTTGATACAAGAAAAAGAAGTCTTATCAAAGTATATTAAGAAAAAAAGTTCGAATGAAAAGATACAGGCTTCTGAATTGATAGAGTGCCCCCGCTGTGGAATGATATTTGAGCAAAGTATAGCGAGTCGGTTGGAAAAAGAATATTTGAGAGAATCTTTATTTGAAGACTACACAGAGACATCTTCTCAACAGATTACCTTAGAAAAGAAACGTGAGAACCTAAAGGACAAATTTAAAAAAGTGCAAGAAGAATTAAAAAAACTTGAGAATAGTTTGGCATCTGACTGTGCCTCATATAACGCTTACATTAAGTCAAAGGCCACAAAACAACTTTTAGATGATTACAAAAATCAAATTAAAAGCGATTTGTTGAAAATTGATAATCTTCACAAAGATAACTCAAAAATTGCAAAAAAATTGACCGGATATGAAGAAGAAAAAAAGAAAGTCAATGTAGATTACCAAAATAATTTGGATCAGCTCTTGACGAATCTTGAAATTCCGCGAGAGCAGGTTGAAGAAGTGGGGGAACCAGGTTCTAGCCTTGTTGCAAGTGGAGCGTATGGTCCGCGCTGTAAAATCGCCCAGATACTTGCTTTTGTTGAGACTCAATACGCTGCGGCACCTAACATAATAACGTTCCCGATTGTCATTGATTCGCCAAATATTTTGGAACAAGATGATGAGCATCTTGAAAACATCATGAGGACATTGTTTACTTGGAATAGAACTAAGAATCAAATCATTATAGCCTCAATTCATGGAAGAGATGTAGCAGAAAAAACTCCAAATGTTAATATCATTACGCTGGAAAATCCCCAAAACCATCTGTTCAATACCGCTGAGTATGAGAAATATGAAAGCGAAATTGCAGAGATTTTTACTCGTTTTTGAAAAGTCAAAATGCAATTTCGAACTGCCGTTTGTAGCAGATCTGTAGCAAATTGAGACTATTTAACGAATCATCGCTCTAAAAATCAAAAAGTCATCATGCATCACACGCAGGGGGTCTGGGGTTCGGGTGTTTTTGCTCCCGGGATGTTTGCGTTTGCGCAACAGCCCGGGAAACAGGCAAAGACAGGAAAACCGCGCAGATCACGTTCAATAAACAAAGAAATGGCTGCTGCACCGGGAAGAAACCCTGTGTAGCAGCCATTTTTATTATGGTATAAGATCAGTCCTTCTTCTCGGCGGTGCGGGCAAAGAAGTTGGCGAGGACGGCGCCGGAAATGTTATGCCACACCGAGAACACAGCGCCGGGGATGGTTGCCAGCGGATACTGTGCAAAGTGGGCAGCGGCCAGAGAGGTGGCCAGACCGGAGTTCTGCATACCGACCTCGATGGAGATCGCGCGGCACTTGGTGGAATCCAGCTTCAGCAGCTTGCCCACACCGAAGCCGGTGAGGTAGCCCAGCAGGTTGTGCAGGATGACTACGGCAAGGATCAGCAGGCCGCTGGTCATGATCTTGGCGGAGTTTGCAGAAACAACAGCGCAGATGATGAGCACGATGGCGGTGGTGGAGACCAGCGGCAGCACGCGGACGGCGTTCTGAGTGAAGGCGTGGAAGAAGTGGTTGACCACAAAGCCCAGTGCGATGGGCACCAGCACTACTTTGACGATGGACAGGAACATATTTACAGGGTTCACATCCACGCGCTGGCCGGCATACAGCAGGGTGAGCAGGGGAGTCAGGATGGGTGCCAGCACGGTGGAAACGGCAGTCATACCAACGGACAGTGCAACGTCGCCCTTGGACAGATAGGTCATCACGTTAGAGGAGGTGCCGCCGGGGCAGGTACCCACAAGGATGACGCCGATAGCCAGCTCGGTGGGCAGGTGGAACAGCTGCGTCAGCGCCCATGCAAGGAAGGGCATCAGGGTGAACTGCGCAATGCAGCCGATGATCACATCCTTCGGGCGGCTGAACACCACCTTGAAGTCCTCCGGCTTCAGGGTAAGACCCATGCCGAACATGACGATGCCCAGCAGGGTGTTGACCCATGCGGTCTTTACCACGCTGAAGGTGCCGGGGAACAGCAGAGACAGTGCCGCCACCACAATGACGATGGCGGCCATGTACTTGCCCACAAAGTCGCTTACTTTTTCCAATGTTTTCATGATAAACTCTCCTTTTTCCTGAACACTTATTTTTGCGGATGTAAAGGCAATGAAACATCCGGGAAATGGCTTTCCCGCAAACAAAAACGCCTTTGCCCCTTACGGTTCGTAAGAGACAAAGGCGTATAAACTCCTCTGCGGTACCACTCTTATTGCCGGTGCAAAGCCCGGCCCCTCAGTGCGCATCCAACAATGCGCGGCCCGTGATAACGGGGGCCTGCCGTTCCCGCTTACTGGGGCGGATCCACCGCCCATTCAGCCGGAAAGCTCGGAGAGGATCTTCCCACGGACGCCCTGCACTGCCTTGCACCAGCCGGCAGCTCTCTGCAGCATTCTTTCCGGGTACTCTTTCTCGTCATAGCCGAATATTTCACTGCCACGGAGTATACTCCCCCGGGGGGCTGAAGTCAAGGGATATGACCCGTCTGTTTTTTCATCTGGTTCATATCATAAATGAAAGCAGCTCATGTGATGACTGCCTCGGCCAGCTTTGCCGGGTGTGGATCCTTTATGAAAAAGGTGAAGTGACCGCTGGCCACTTCACCTTTTTGTGTCTCGTGTATTTTTACTGTTACAGGATGCGCACCCGGATGACGGCGGGGATGCTGCTCAGCTTTTCGCTCAGGCGGGCATCCACGGCACCGGTGGCATCCAGCATGGTGTAGGCCATGTTCTTTTTGCTCTTGTTCACCATGTTTTCAATGTTCAGGCCGGCTTCGGTGGTCAGGGCAGTGATCTGGCTGATCATGCCCGGCTCATTCTTGTGGATGATGCAGATGCGCTTACCGCCGGCGCGGGGCTGGTGCACCTCCGGCAGGTTGACCGAGTGGGTAATGTTGCCGTTGCGCAGGTAATCGCTCAGCTCCTGCGCCGCCATGATGGCGCAGTTGTCCTCGGCTTCCGGGGTGGAAGCGCCAAGGTGCGGGGTGCACACAATGCCGGGACGGCCCAGAATGTCTTCGGAGGGGAAGTCGGTCATGTAGCCGGACACCTTGCCGCTGTCCATGGCTTCCAGCAGGGCGGCGGTGTTCACCAGCTCGCCGCGGGCGTAGTTCAAAATCTTGACGCCGTCCTTGCACAGGGCAAGGGTCTGGGCGTTGATGGTGTCCTTGGTGGTGGGCAGGTAGGGCACATGGATGGTGATGTAGTCGCACAGGGGCAGCATATCGTTCAGGTTTACGCAGTGGTGCACCTGACTGCTCAGGTTCCATGCAGCTTCAATGGAGATGTAGGGGTCGTAGCCGTAGACCTCCATGCCCAGCTCAATGGCGCAGTTTGCCACCCGGGAGCCGATGGCACCCAGACCGATGACGCCAAGGGTCTTGCCCTTGATCTCGTTGCCCACGAACTGCTTTTTGCCCTTTTCCACGCTCTTGGACATGGCCGGGTCACCGGCCAGACCCTGACACCACTGGGCGGCGGCGGCCACGTTGCGGCTGCCTGCAATGAGCATCCCGATGACCAGCTCTGCCACGGCGTTGGCGTTGGCACCCGGGGTGTTGAACACCACGATGCCCTGCTCGCTGCAGCGCTCCAGGGGGATGTTGTTCACACCCGCACCGGCGCGGGCGATAGCCAACAGGTTATCGTTGAAGGTGGTGTTCAAAAGGTCGGCGCTGCGCACCAGAATACCGTCCGGGGCGTCGGCATCCACCGTGACATCGAACTGGTTCTTGGGCAGCTTTGCCAGCCCCACCGGGCTGATGGCGTTGAGCGTTTTGATGGTGTACATATCTGAAACCCCTCTTTATGCATTCTCTTTGCGGAACTTCTCCATGAAGTCCACCAGCTTGTCCACGCCCTCGGCAGGCATGGCGTTATAGATGGAAGCGCGCATACCGCCTACCAGACGGTGACCCTTCAGGTTCACAAAGCCCGCCTCGGCGGCTTCGGCGCAGAACTTTTTGTCCATGTCCGGGTTGGGGCTGGTGAAGGTGACGTTCATGGTGCTGCGGTAGCGGTGCTCCACAGGGTTCGTGAAGAACTCCTGCCCGTCCAGATAGTCGTACAGCACCTTGGCCTTGGCTTCGTTGATCTTCTGCATATTGGCCAGACCGCCGATGTCGTTTTCCAGATACTTCAGCACCAGACCGGTCATGTAGATGCACCAGCACGGCGGGGTGTTGTACATGCTGTCCTTCGCCAGCAGGGTGGTGTAGTTCATCATGGTGGGTACGTTATCTGCGGCGTGACCCAGCAGGTCGTCCCGGATGATGGCAATGGCCATACCGGCGGGGGCTACGTTCTTCTGCACGCCAAAGTAGATGCAGCCGTACTTGCTGACGTCCACGGGCTTGGAAAGGATCATGGAGCTCATATCTGCCACCAGCGGCACGCCCTCCACCTGCGGCAGCTCCACATACTGGGTGCCGAAGATGGTGTTGTTCTGGCAGATGTGGATGTAGCTGGCGTCCTTGTCGTAGTCGATGGCGTTTACATCCGGGATATAAGTGAAATTTTTATCCTTACTGGATGCTACGATCTTGGCTTCGCCGAACTTGGCGGCCTCCTTGGCAGCCAGACCCGAGAAGTTGCCGGACACGATGTAGTCTGCCTTGCCGGTGGTCATAAAGTTCAGCGGTACCATGGCGAACTGCTGGGTAGCACCGCCCTGAAAGAAGCCCACCTTGTAGTTATCGGGAATGTTCATCACCCGGCGCAGGGAAGCTTCGGTGTCCTTGATGATGGCATCGAACCATTTGCTGCGGTGGCTCATCTCCATCACGCTCTGACCACTGTCGCCGTATTCCAGCAGCTCGGCCTGTGCCTGCCGCAGCACCTTTTCGGGCAGCATGCTGGGGCCTGCGCTGAAGTTATATACTCGTGCCATAATGAACCTCTCCTTTTCCTGTGATACACCTGTCACGCAGCACCGCCGTTTTTGCGGTGCGTCTGTTACTTTCCGTAGCCGTAGTATACCGGTTTTCCCATGCCGAAAACAAGAGCATCTTTGCACAAAGATATGGCCCCTGCACCCCGCATGAGGGCACAAAGCATACAAATGTGCGCCATACAAGGACAAAACATAAGACAATTGTAAAAGACATGTGCTATCCCTTGGTTTCATGCGGATTTTCCACTCTTGCGCCTTTGGCAGAAATGCGGTATACTGGAAATACTAAGACAAATGTAAAAGAAAAACGAAGCCCAAACTGTGAAAGTGCGTTTGGAGCGGCCCGCAGGCCGCGACAAACGCGAAATAAAATAGTCATTCCGCTGAAAATGGTCAGAGCGAAGCGGAGACCATTCTAAATTGCCCCACCGCAAAAAACGGTGACTAAGGGGAATTGAATCATTCAAGGAGGTACAACAGATGTACGGCTTACCAGATACCCTGCGGCCGCTTTCGGCGGCGGAAGAACAGGTGATGCTTGCGGTGTGGGCGTGCCCGGGCGCGGCGGCGCGGCGGGACATCAGCCAGAAGCTCAAGGCCACCGGCTGGGCAGCAGCCACGGTGCTGAACTTTCTCTACCGGTTGGAGGAAAAAGGCTGGGTCAGGTCGGCAAAACAGGGCAACTGCAACGTGTATGTGCCGCTGGTCACCCGGCGGGCTTACGGCGTGTACTGTATGCGGCAGCGGCTGGATACCCTGTTTGACGGCGACCTTGCCGCCGCCGTCCATGCGCTGGTAAGCGAGAGCGGCTGCTCCCAGAGCGCCTTGGAGCAGGCCATCCGGGTGTTGGAGGAGAAGCATCAGGAGACGGAGGAGTACGATTTGTACGACCCCTATGGCTGAATTGTTTCATATTTTTTTACAAAATGTTGGTTGACAGCGAAATATCCGTTCTGTAATATAAAAGCTATTAAAAAATGAGAAACTGATATGGACGAACAGGAAAGGAGCAGTCAGACACATGGATCATTTGCAGAATGTATTAAGCTACTTCGACCAGCAGCAGCCCCTTTGCGCAGAGCATGACCGCATCCCCAAGGACCTCTATCGGGAGTTCGGGGTCAAGGCCGGTTTGCGCGACGAGACCGGCAAGGGCGTGCTGGCAGGTCTGACCAACATCTCGGACATCCGGGCGTTCCAGTATGTGGACGGGGTCAAGCACCCGGCAGACGGTCAGCTGCTGTACCGCGGCTATGACGTAAAAGACCTCATCAACGGCAGCCGCGGCAGCCGCTTTGCCTTTGAGGAGGCGGGCTATCTGCTGCTGTTTGGTCAGCTGCCCACCCCGGAGCAGCTGGAACAGTTCTGTGCGGTGCTGGGCGAGTGCCGCACCATGCCCACCAACTTTACCCGCGACGTCATTATGAAGGCACCCAGCCACGATATCATGAACAGCATGGCGCGCAGCGTGCTGACGCTGGCCTCCTACGACCCCAAGGCGGCAGATTTGGACACCGCCAACGTGCTGCGCCAGAGCATCCAGCTGGCGGGCATCTTCCCCATGCTGGCGGTATACAGCTATCACGCCTATAATCACTACGAAAAAGACGCCAGCATGTATATCCACCGCCCGGACCCCAGCCTTTCCACCGCAGAAAATTTTTTGCGGATGCTGCGCCCGGATATGCAGTACACCCCGCTGGAAGCCCGCGTACTGGACGTGGCGCTGCTGCTGCACGCCGAGCACGGCGGCGGCAACAACTCCACCTTTACCACCCGCGTGGTCACCTCCTCCGGCACCGACACCTACTCGGCCATGGCGGCGGCGCTGTGCTCCCTCAAGGGCCCGCGCCACGGCGGTGCAAACCTGATGGTCATGCACATGATGCAGAACATCCGGGACAACCTCCACGACCTTGAGGACGACGAGGAGCTGGAAGCCTACCTGAAAAAGCTGCTCCACGGTGAGGCCTTTGACCGCAAGGGTCTGATCTATGGTATGGGTCACGCCGTCTACTCCCTCAGCGACCCGCGCGAGGTGGTGTTCAAGGGCTATGTGGAGCAGCTTGCCCACGAAAAGGGCCGGGACAAGGATCTTTCCCTCTATACCCGCATCGAGCGCATGGCACCCCAGCTGATCGCGCAGGAGCGCAAGATCTTCAAGGGCGTCAGCCCCAATGTGGACTTTTACAGCGGTTTTGTGTACGAGATGCTGGGCATCCCCATGGAGCTGTACACCCCGCTGTTTGCCGTGGCGCGCGTCATGGGCTGGAGCGCCCACCGCATCGAGGAGCTGCTCAGCGCCAACAAGATCATCCGCCCGGCCTACAAGAGCCTTGGCGGCACCCACGATTATATCCCGCGCAGCCAGCGGGCATAAAGGGAGGGCATCAGTATGGAAGAGTTACAGCAGCATCAGGGGGAATGGTTCTTCCTCCACGAGCTCAACGTGGATAAGGTGTTCAGCACCATCCAGCGGGCAGATTATCTCATCCTGTATTATATCAAGGTAGAGCAGGAGGCACATCCCGGCGAAAAGCTCTATCTTGCCGACCTTGCCGCCGCCATGGGGCTGCGGGTGACCGAGCTTTCCAAGGGCATCGAGAAGCTGCAGGACAGCGGCTTTGTGACATGGAAAACCGACCGTGAGGCCGGGCGCACCTATGTGGAGCTTTCCAGCAAGGCGGTGGAACTGATGGCGGAGGAGCAGGCGCTTTTGCAGCGCTGCTACCGCCGGATGCGCGCCGAGCTTGGAGACGAAGAGTTGCGCCGCGCCGCTGCCACCATGCAGCGCGCTACTGCCATTTTGAAGGAAGAGCGGGAGAAGGAGTTCCCGGCAGCGCAGTAACGATTATGAAAGAAAGATACCGGACAGCTTTGTAGGCCGCCCGGTATCTTTCTTTTTATAAAAATATTTTTATTTGATGCAGCTTGCGCAGGGGGTATAGCCTGCGGCAATGGCTTCGTCATAGCTGGAAAAGAGGACCTGGTTCTTTTCCGCAGGCAGGTTGGGACAGGTGGGCAGGTGGAACTTTTTGCTGTTCACGTTGCCGATGTAAGCCTGCTGTGCGGTGCTGGAGGACGACGGGTCGGTGGGGTTCAGTTGGCTGTCCGGCACAAAGCGCTCGGTGCCCACGGTGAAGTTCTGGCCGTCGCTGCCAATGGTGATGGTGCCCTGCAGGTCGGTGCGGTAGACGTCCACCTTTGCGTCCCGCAGAATGCTTAACGTCTCCTCGTGGGGGTGGCCGTACTTGTTGCCCGTGCCGCAGGAGATGACGCCCATTTCCGGCAGCACTGCGTTCAGAAACAGGTAGCCGGTACTGGTGCTGGAGCCGTGGTGCCCTACCTGTAAAACATCGGCCTTCAGGTTGGCACCGCTGTTCACAAGGTCGGTCTCGGCGGTATTTTCCATGTCGCCGGTCAGCAGGAAGCTGGTGTTGCCGTAGTCGATGCGCAGCACCAGCGAGGTGTTGTTGGTGTCGCTGTACCCGGTCACCGGGCCTAGCAGGGTAACAGTGGCGCTGCCCAGCGGCCAGACCGTGCCCACGGAGGGCACTTCCAGCTGTAAGCCCTGCTGCTGGGTGTATTTGACAAAATCATTGAAGCATTTGGTGCTGCTCTCGGTCACCGGGCTGTAAGCGTGTCCCGCCGGGAACTTTGCCATTACGGCGGCAAGCCCGCCCACATGATCCTCGTGGGCGTGAGAGCAGAACACATATTGCAGCTGCTCCACCCCCTGCTTTTGCAGGTAGGAGACCACCAGACTGCCGTCGTCCACATTGCCGCCATCGTAGAGCATGAACTGTCCGTCACACTCTACCAATACGCTCAGCGCCTGCCCTACATCAATGAAGTGCATCTCAAAGGGCTGACTTGACCCGGTGGAGGGCTTGACGATGTGTCCGCCGCTGTCGGGCAGGCTGTCACAGGCGGTAAGCCCCAGCGCCAGCACAGCGGCCAGCGCCAGCGCAGCCAGCCGCAGGAACAGGCGGCGGGGGAGTAGGGTTACTTTTTCTTCTTTCCGGTTTTCCACGTTGCGGCCTCTTTCTGTTGATTATTCTTGGGTTTGTGGCCGGGCGCAGAGTTGGGCGCAAAGCGTGCGCCCGGGCTGGGCTGACGGCCTGCCGGGGCAGTAGCACGGGCGTTTTTGCCGGTACTGCGTCCCTTCTGGCTGGGGTGTACGGTATAGGTGCCATCGTTGTGGATGGTCACTTCGGCGCTCTCTGCCCGGCGGGCAGTGCGCTGTATGGCGCGGCGGCCTGCGGCGGGCACCAGCAGGGGAATCAGGTCCTCCCGGTGGGTCAGCTGCAAGGCTTTGACCACCTTTTCGGCGTTGCGGGGCTCGTAGTATTGCAGCAGTGCGCGCTGCAACGCCTTGCCCTCGGGGGTCTTTTCCACAAATACCGGCTTGAGGGTGTAGGGGTCAAGCCCAGTATAGAACATACAGGTGCTCACGGTGCCGGGGGTGGGGTAGAAGTCCTGCACCTGCTCCGGGCGCATGTGGTTCTTGTAAAGGTACTCGGCCAGATAGACCGCGTCCTTCAGGGTGCTGCCCGGGTGGCTGGACATGAGGTAGGGCACCAGATACTGTTTTTTGCCCGCCTTCTTGCTCAGCTCGTAGAACTTATCCTTGAACTTGTTGAAGGTCTCGATGGGCGGCTTGCCCATGTAGGCAAGGGTGTTAGGGGCGCAGTGCTCCGGGGCAACCTTTAACTGGCCGGACACATGGTACTCCACCAGCTCCTTGAAGAAGGTATCGTCCGGGTCAGCCATCAGGTAGTCGAACCGGATGCCGCTGCGGATGAACACCTTTTTCACGCCCGGCAGCTCCCGCACCCGGCGCAGAATTTTGAGGTAGTCGCTGTGATCCACGATCATGTGGGAGCAGGTGGTGGGGGCAAGGCAGTGCTTGCCGCCGGTGCACATCCCGCGCAGCATCTGCTCGCGGCAGGAAGGGAAGCGGAAGTTTGCGGTAGGGCCGCCCACATCGTGGATGTAGCCCTTGAAATCCGGCTCGTGGGTCATGCGCTCGGCTTCCTCTACGATGCTGTCGGCGCTGCGGCTGGTGACTCGCCGCCCCTGATGCAGCTGGATGGCGCAGAAGTTGCAGCCGCCAAAGCAGCCGCGGTTCTGGATGATGGAGAACTGCACCTCGCGGA
>ERZ773209.429-NODE-429-length-29976-cov-19.569299_pt1 | contig 29976 bp, 51 predicted proteins | sample MGYA00511109_ERZ773209 | MGnify/ENA primary metagenome ERZ773209 (study PRJEB29015, sample SAMEA2737786) | human gut metagenome | biome: human gut; feature: human-associated habitat; material: faeces | place: China | collected 2012 ...
AAGTCGGGTCTAAGGAGAATGATGATAAGGCTACGGTATATCTGGAAGTTGAGTTGTCAGACGGAAATACGCTTAGCGCAGAGAATGAGGTCTATTTCTATGCCTATCAAGCACAGCTTGGTGACTATATCTTTGCTGATGGAACATACGGCAGTGACCTGAGCTTTTCTACCTCTACCCCTATTGGTGTTATTTTCTACATCGAACCAAGGAAACGTGAATGGGCGATAGCAGTAGCCTTAAAGGACTATAAATCGAGAGTATGGGGTCTCTATAACAGTACCGATGCGGATGGTATGAATGGCATCAAGTTAGGCAGTAACAATATCTACAATGTATATAATCTACCTCTATTGCAGGAATATACGAACATTTTTAATGTATCTGACTCTACGATGCGTGATGAAAGCAATACTGCTAATGACGGGTTCAAGGAATATTCTGACTTGAATAATATCAGTGACATCGGTTTTGAGGAAATTACGCAGAGTATGTGGGACACCAATGTAGGTCATACCAACCTTGGAGAGTATATCGAAAAAATGGGACTAAAGATAGGCGACATGATAGCACGTGGACAGCTCAACACCATCAAGATTATTGCTCACAGAGACTACATCTTGCAAGACAGCAATGTAAATCTGCCTATCCCAAAGGCAACGTCAGAAAAGACTTTAGAACAAAGTCTTACGGAATGTATCAAGAGTGTTCAAACCGCTCATGGCAATGCGGAGAAGTATCAGCAGTATTACTATCCTGCCGCCAGCTACTGCAACGCTTACGAGCCAGAGTTCGACAATAATGAGCAAGATTTATCCGAACCTTTCCGTGAAGGACATTGGTTTCTGATGTCGTCAGGAGAAATGGCAAGATGCTCATGGTACGTACAGAAAGGCTATGATTTCGGAGTAGCAAACGCTATTTTTGCTCAAGCAAAGAATGATTTACGATTTGTTCCGTTATCAAATCGTCCGTACTACTGGACATCTTCAGAGCTTTCGGAGATCCAATCTTGGAATATGAATCCTGTTACGGGGTCTTCCCTCCTTTACTATATTAAGTTTCAAGCAAATCTTGTGAGGGCGGCTGTCGCATTCAAGCTGTAAGGCTTGTGAATCCTTACTGGTTTGAATCAATAAGATAAAAAAGTTTTTGTATTAAATGACAATTAATCAAAATAGAAATTTATGGATAACGAGTTTATGAATGAGGAACAGGATATTGTGATAGGCAATGACTGTGGAAGATTTGTTGTGAGCGTAAAGGTAGGCATGGGTAGTGAGGACTTCATTACCCTTCCTATCGCTGTGTGGAATTATGGTGCCATCGTCTCAGCCCTCATCAGATATAAGTACTCAGAAAGTGAGGTAGAGGCAATAGTCAGCAACTCTCTTATGCTCATGCAGAATCCTTCAAGTGTAAGTGAGGAGGAATCCAATGAGAAGATGAATGAGTTCAATGAGTTTCAAGAGTATAGAGAGAAGTGCAAGGCAAGAGCCAAAGAACTTCTCGCCATCGGTGAGACAATGGGGATAAAGGAAATATAGTCCTGTGTATTGTATGATGAGAAATATATTAAAAGTAAACAAGCGAGACTGGATTGGTCTTGCTTGTTGGCTGCTTATCAGTATATTGATAGGTCTTCTTGCTTTGCCAGTAATGGTAGGTAGAGAGATATACCAGTACAAGCACTATCACTTGGCGAAGTTAGAATTGGAAGATATTGTGAGGTATTCCGTAGTAATCTTACTCGGTAGTATTATTAATTACTTAATTTTAGATTCATTATTATGAGACAGATAAAAAGAATTTTCGTTCATTGTACCGCTTCTTCTCAGAAGTGGGGAGTAAAGGAACTGTTGGCAGAGTTTAAGGCGAAGGGTTGGAGAAATCCAGGCTATCACAAGGTGGTAACGGAAGATGGTGTTATACATCAGTTGTTAGACATCAGCAAGGTTAGTAACGGCGTGCAGGGCTACAACTCTACTGCTATCAATATTGCATACGTGGGCGGCATTGATAGCAAAGGTAAGCCTATCGACAACAGAACGGAGGCTCAGAAGGTAGCTCTAAGGTCGTTGCTTGTAGAGTTGCATCGCCAATATCCTCACGCAACCATCATGGGACACAGGGATATTTGGGGCACAGATAGCAAGAAGTGGAAGAAATGGTGTCCTTGTTTCGATGCAAAATCGGAATATAAGGATATAGAATAAAAGATGGCTCATCAAACACTGATATACGAATAATTTGCTTACAGATTGTTACTTTTAGCAATGTTTAACTTTAAAATTTTACACAAAATGAATTGATTTGAGCAAAAAATTGTAATTTTGTCAAGAACGTTAACTATAGACAAAAGGAGGTTTTTCATGACACAAGAACAAGAAGCCGAAGTCCAACGGCTGATAAAGGACATTGATGTGACGGAATTGATGGGGATGCTCATGAAGCATGGTAACCGATATTCCAGAAGAATACTGAAATTCTTCAGATGGTTCTGCAAGTATGTTCCTATAAGCCTCATGCTTTTCCACGCATACGGAATGTGGGATTTTAGTCAGCATCCAAGGGAAATGTTCATAACAAACAATGAGAATTTTCCCTGCTATTTATTCATCTACTTTATGGTATATGTTCTACCTATGGTTCTTATACTGGCAAGCCGATTTTTCTTCCTATGTTGGAGATACCGCATTCCCTTCTTCTACTTTGCAAGCATCAATGCGGCTCACATCGTGGAGTGGAGCTGGTACACTACAAATGACATGATAGATTCCTGCTTTACGATTATGGTAGTAACAGCAATGTTTTATATATACGGATTTTTTGACATATTTATCAGTCGAAGTAAGTTAGGACGTAAAATCTGTGCATAATGGGAAAGATACTAAATTATAAGATACTCGGCACGGCTTTGAAGTCGCTGAGTGACGCTTGTTTCAAGGCAGACGAGCAACAGAAAAATGGCGAGAAAGTCACCGCTTGCGGAATGAGCGATGAGGACTTGGATAGGTTATGCGACATCATCCCCGACATGCTTAACCCGATGATGAGCACAGAGGAAGTCAAGGAGAAACTGCACGTTTCTGATGCTACACTCAATCGTATGGTTGCGAGGGGCGACATTCCGAACGGCGAGTGCAAGAAAAGAGGGCACAGCCGATATTGGAAGAAGTGGGATATTCTTCACTATATTAAGAGTAAGAGAAAATCATAACGTATAAGCCCTATCGCATCACGGATAAGCGAGTATGTATGAGTATTATGGACTTTATGTTTTGGGCTTTGATTATAGTAGCGATACTGGTAATCATCAACTGCTCGTTCATTGCATACCTATACTATTCTTACGAGTATAAGAGGACTAATAAGTACTTCTTGGCTTGGGTAACGGTGTCAACTATGACGTTGATGATGTGGTTCGGAGTTGGATTGTATCTGTATCTTCTAAATATTTCTTAGGAGTTGAGTAAGAGTGAGAGGTAAGTGATTGCCTCTCTTTTTTTATTTGCATTGATTTCGATGCTTTTAAAAATACAATATTTTGAGGAATTTATATACAATTATATACAATATTTCTTCAAAAATATATATTGACTCAAAATGATACTACCTACTATCATTTTAAAACACTGATAATCAGCCACTAAAAGAAAGTGTGATAGAGTTATTAAAGAATTTGCCAGTTCCTCGTATCTTTGCACACGTAATCGGTTACATGTGTGAATAAACAAAATGTACAACTTTTATTTCTTTAGGAATTATGGCAGAAGAAGTAATTAAGACTACCTCTTGTTGCAACGATGCAATGATGGGCGGTCTGCTTGGAGCGATGGCAAATCGTGACAGCAATCCTTTGGCAATGGCGGCTATGATGCGAGACCGTGACGATGCCGACATGTGGAACAATCCATTTGCCTACATGATGATGATGGGCGTGATGAAGTGGATGTATGGCGACAACTGGAACAACCGTGACAATGGCGCAGATGTGCAGCGTGCGGAGATTCAGAGTCAAATTGAGAGCTTGCGAAACCAGATGGCAGACAACCAGAATAGTAACTTGCTGATGGGTGCCATTCAGGGTAACGGCAACGACCTTAAGATGTTGGCAAGCAATCTGAACTGTGACTTCAACGCCTTGCAGAACTCTATCTGTGGCATCCAGGCAGGCATCCAGCAGCTTGGCGGTCAGGTAGGATTCTCGGCAGAGCGAGTAATCAATGCGATTTCACAAGGTGACTTGCAGATGACAATTGCGCTTAAGGATTGCTGCTGCCAGACGCAGCAGAACATTATCCGTATGGGTTATGAGAACCAGATGGGCCAGAAGGACATCATTAACCAGATGCAGCAGGGCTTTAGCTATACCAACACTGGTATAGAAAGAGCTGCTTCGAACCTTGGTTTCCAGATGCAGCAAGACAAGTGTGACATCATCCGTGCAGGTGAGAACAACACTCAGCGTATCATTGACACGTTGAATGGCCATTGGAGCCAGGAGCAAGCTAACGAGATTCAGGACTTGAAGTTTAAGAACTCTCAGTTGCAGCAGAACATCTACTTAGCCAATCTGATGAATGGCGGTTGCGGATGTGGCGCAGGTGTAGCAGGTGGCTATCAGTAAAAAAGTAAAGAATGAAACAGAAGCGTAGTGGTATGAACAAGATTTCTCCAGTGGGTTTGGCTACTACAGCATTGGTAGCCAACCAAGTTTCAGTCTTAGCTACTTACAATGAGAAGCTTTGCAGACCTTATTGCGTGAATGGCAGCGTGCAGCCACAGACAAGCATAACCTACAGTTATGAGCAGCCTATCCTGAATGGCACAACTGTGTTTGTACCTATCGTGGCGACTATCTCCATCATTTCGCCTGTAATAGGCAACAGAAACGTGATGAGAGCGCAGCCTTTGATTTACACGGAAAGATGGGTAGCAGCCTTCCAAGGGCAGACAGCACTGCCAACGGCTGTAACTATCGCCAGTGTTGGCAGAACGCAAAAGGCTAACGATGTGGTATGCGGAAAGGCTAGAGGCCTGAGCATATTTGACAGTCTAACCGTAGCATTGACTACTGCTTAGTATCATTATAGGGGGAAATGGTGGATGGTTTGTTAGCCATCGTTTCCCTCGCATTATCCATTTAAAAAGATACGATTATGATATTTAGAGACTTGAAGGCAGGATTTCCAATCTATCTATTTGATAGAGCCAGCAGAAAATTTAAACAAGGTAAGGTGACGACCAATCCATGCCCTGACTTTGAGAATGGCAAGCAGAACGTAATGGCTGCTATGCCAGGAATGCCGAATTATGGGGCAAGGAACGTGAAAGTAAACGTGCAAACTGAGGATGGCAAGCAGTCTATCTACTCGGTTGTAGATACTGAGCAAACAGCATACAGCGACACCCTTGTAATCTCTTGTAGTAAGGAGAGTATCATCAACGAGGTAAACGCATTGAAGAACCAAGCCAATGACATCATCAATAAGATGCCGGACTTCAAGCAGACCGTAAAGGACTGTGATCAACTTCTCTCAGAGTTGGACACATCATTTCGTGACCAGCAGAGAACAAATCAGCGACTCGACCAGATGGAGAACAAGCTGGACGAGATTTTCAAATTTGTCAAATCACAAAAACAAGAATAATATGAACTTAGTAGAACTTATCACAAAATATCAGGCAGATGCCACACCGGAACAGATGGTGCAGGTAACCAAAATCATCGGCAAGTTTGTGGCCATGCACGCAGAGGAAAATGACCTTCTGAAACTGTATAAGGAGATTTATGGGGTTGTGGGTAACGGCCACTTCAACGACTTCTTTGCTGAGGCTCAGATCAAGAAGATGGTGTTTGAGGATAACAAGGAGGTAGAGCATCGTGCTCCTTACTATACCGCAGCTAAGACTCAGGAGATCTATGAGACGGTGAAGGACGAGATCAGACCTTACAACCAATGGGATTTTGCCGTGGTGCTGAACATGATCTACTCTGACAACTACAATCTGATGAAGAAATGGTTCCCGGAGGACAGCGAAGAGCAGTTGATGGATAAAATGGTGGATCTTGCCGTAAATTGGCTGAGGGATGATGATAACCCTTATGGCCATTGTAAGGCTTGGGGGTACTTCAATTACTAAATTAGTTAAGAGTGAAGAATCCAATTGCTTTTCAGACGAGTGTTTAATTTCCATAATGACCTAAGATATATAAAAGAAAACTATCAGAAGAAGAGAATGCAGGCGGGAAAATGGGCTTGTGTTCTCTTTTTTCGTATGAAGTTGCGCAACTTATCACAGAGAACTGGGAATGATGGCTTATATTTGCATCGTTTCCATAACGGAGTGGGGACGGATAAATGAAAAAGAAAATGAATGATATTCGAGGTTACTTAATTGGGACGATATGGACTTTTCTGAGTCTGCTGGTTCCCATCAGGGATTTTATGATTGCCATGATGGTATTATTTGGGCTTAACCTGGTGTTTGGCATCGTGGCTGCAGTGTTTAACGGTGAAGAATGGAGCTGGAAGAAATTCGGTATGTTCTTCGTATGCTGTGCAGTGTTCTTTGTGACGGTGGCCGCATTGTTTATTATCGGTCATTTCTTGCATTCTGATACAGAGGCTCTGTTTTGCGTGAAGTGGGTGTGTATAGCTGCAACCTATCTGTTCACGACCAACATATTGAAGAACCTGAGACGGATGTTAGTGTCAGATACGCCCTTTTATAAACTTGTGGACTATGCTTATTATGCGCTGACACTTGGATTCGTAGAGAAATTCCCGATGTTTAAGAGATACCAAGAACATAAAAACAATAAAGAAAATGGAAATGAAGGAAATAATATCTCATAGCTTATGAAATCGAAACATTTAATTATCTATCTGTTCGTTTGGATAGCGTATTTTTCAATTTTGTTTCTGACGAGTTGTAAGACGAAGACTGTGACGCAGGAACATTATATTACGGACCAAACAAAGAACAAAAGTTTGGATGCCTCCTGGCAGGAGCGATTTATCTCTGCTTTTGAGCAGATGGCAAATAGCAGGATCCAGGAGCACGAAACATCTGTAAAGGAAAGTACACATACAAAGGATAGTACTTCAACCACTGTAGATCAGAATGGAAAGCCTATCAAGACAGAGTCATGGCACTCTGTTGTGACCAACAGGAACACAAAAGAGGTGCTGAGGCTAAAGGATTCCATTAACATCATATCTAAGAAGGTAGATAAATATCAACTTCTTATGGTTCAAAAAGATTCGCTGATTCGGTTAAAGCAAGACTCTATTAACATTATGAGGCGAGAACTAACCAAGAATGAGCAGCGACTTATGACTATAGGGAAGGTAAGTCTTGGTGCGTTAGTAGGTATCATCATGGCCATCACAACAGGTATTCTTGTTTGGTTATGGCATCGTAGAAAAAATGTGATCAAGTATGAAGACAATAACAATTAAAATCATCAAGAAGAGCGTAATGGGCGTGGTAGAAGGACTTACTGCCACCATTGCGCAGCATAACCCGGAAGTGGACTTCAAAAGCGTATGGGCCAGTGATGCAGAAGAGGCTAAACTGGATATATACTATAGGGAGGCGATAACCGACCTAGAGAATTTTCTTGCGAGGTTTTCTTCTTCGACCACACAGAAGTTTGATTTGCAGGCTCTGGCTGATGATTTCTCTATCAATATAGTGACACTTGCTTCTTGGCCGCCAAGGTTAAGTGGTTTGCTGACCAATCAGATTCAGAACTATCTTGTGCATGCAATCATTGCCGGGTGGCTGAGCGATTTTCCGGATATGGCTCATACGGACTATGCCAGTATGGGAGCGAGTGACCTTGATGCCATTAAGGAGATTTTGTTAAAGAAAGACTTTAGCTTTGCTGAGGCTGAAAGAAAAGCAGATGATACAACGAAAGAAGGCTCTTCTGCCATGGCTTCGGCAAGAAGTGGGGATGAAATAGGTAAGCAGAAGAATGCGCAGGCAACTGCCGGGCGGTCTGTAGATGCTGAGGCTAAAAGTCAGAATGAACTGAATGCTGAGGCTCGAAATGTGGACGAAGTAGATAAGGATGGCCAGAGTGGACCGAAAGGGTCTGAGCGCAATCAGGACTTCGTTTCGCAGCATTTTCATCATGATCATGTAGACTGGAGCGGAGGCAGGCCACCTTATGAACTGAGGTAGATTTATTAATCATCTAAATATTTCGAAATATGGATAGTAAACTAATTACTTTGAACTTTAGCATGGAGCAGGTATGTAATGACATATTGACCCGATGCTATGTGTTGAGCCAGGGACTGGTGGATGATGCCCAGAAGGACATCAGAGCCACTATCGAAAGCCCTGACAGTAAAGAGACTCGCAGTATTATTAATCGTGCAGTAACGGAAGCTATCGGTAATATCAAGGTTGCAGCTCAGCGTTATCTGACCTCAGGTAGAGTGGAGGATAACAACAATCTGGAGCGACTTGTGAAGGGTACGAAGAAGTATGTGTACACCGATAACAACAACGGCACATGGACTGAGGTTGTGACCACAAGCATCATCGGCCAGGAAGATGAGGAAGTGACTTCTACCGTAACCAAGGCTGGTAATGATCGTGAGGAAAGTATCTATGAGACTGTTACCCTGAAACTGGAGATTCCGAACTGGAACGTGGCTGTGACGGATGCGCTTAAGAGCAATATGCATCGGTATATGGTTGACTATACGATGAGTCAATTTTTGCAGGATCAGTATGCAGATAAGGCTGGACAGTATGGGGAGAGTGCTACTGCAGACTTCAATAATATGAAGAGCAATCTGTTAAGCCGGGATAACTATACTTTGAGACGGCCGAGTTTTACTTAATGAAACTTTTTTTTCTTCTTTCGTTTTAGGTGTGTTTATGGAAAGAGCCTTCGCTTCGGGATAACTCCTGATTTGCGAAGGCTCTTGTTTTTTGACATTACTTAGAAAGCCATGGAACGGTGGTTTTTCTGCTAGAACTTGCTGAAACGCCTGATGATTTCGAGGCGCGTATCAAAGTATTGATTCATGGATTTCATCTTCAGGTATAGGGCGATGCGGAAGAAACGATAGCTGTGAGTAGCCATGTAGCTGGACTTCATGCCGCCCAAGCGACCGATGTAATGCCAATTCTGATTATCATTGCTACCATATAACCACATGATTGGTATGCTGCCAGACGTGAGGGAATGGATATAGCCTGTAATGGAATCAGGTACGTTATCTTCATCGAACTTCAAGGTACGAGTAACTATGATACCATGATACTCTGTTGGATCTTCGTAATCGTAACCCTTATCAAGCACCATCACGCTGCCATCCCTATATTGTATGTAGGGGTGTGGGTAGGAATTGATTGCCGTGAGCACGTTCTGTATAAGGAAAGTGCTCCAGGCATTATCCTTGATAGAATAGCAGAGTGCCACCGTATCAGCCGTAGAGGCCCTACTCGTCTGCGTAACATCCAGGCAGAAGATGCGAGAGTTTTTGTAATCGTAGATAACCTGACAATGCTGGAAGAACTCTATTGGCGAGGAGGTGAAATCTATGAGTTGTCGCATCTGAGCCTTGATTGTCTTGACGGATTCGCTATCCCCTTCTGCATCAACGAAGAAGTTGAGAAACTTACCTAGGCTACCGGAAATGTTGAAGCCTGGACCATCTAAGACATCGGACATTGAAACCACTTGTGACTCTGCTATGCGACTGAGGGAGCGGTTTGTGGCAAAAAGAACGGACTGATCTAACTGAGTGATAGACTTCGGATTGCTACAAACCTCACGACTAATTGGGTGGATGCTGCTATAAGTGCCTTTGGAAGAGACTTCCATCGCCCAGATACCATCGGTAGAGAATGCCATTAATGGGTACTGACCAAACTGACCCTGAGAAAGCGCACGCGTGGTAGAGGCTATACCCTGTATAGTTCCGATACCTACGGTATTGATGCCATTCAGAGGGAAATAGAAGGCATTATCGGACTCAGATGTGTAGATTTTATTGGATAGTTCCACTACATCATCAACCACATAATCAAATGAATTGACCTTATATTGTGCATAATTATCAGTGAAATCTCCCATGTGCATGGCTCCATTCAGTTCAGCGCATTGTTCAAGAGGGAAGACGAAGATGACTTTATTATCAGAATAATCCTTGCAGAAGATAGCCATTTTATCAGCTCTGGAATCCGGATAGAATTTGACAAGGTTACTGATCATGAAGACATCAATATCTTTACTAGATAAGTACTTTTCACTACTTTCAACATATTTCGTTCCGGAAGTGGTGTTGAGGCTAACTACAATTTTCTGGATTTTGTACTTATATCTCTGGTTATCCGTACTATAATCGTATTTAAGAATGTATTGCCCTGGAAGCATAACATTACCATTGAATCCTTGAAACAGTTTCTCTTTTATGCCGTACAGGTTTAGTCGATGATTGTATACATAACTACCTTTTGCGAAGAGCGAGTTATGGGTTTTATAATCATCCTTCATCTGCTCCTGCAATGATACCTGATAGACTGCATTCTTGTCTACAGGTAATTTTTGCATTATATTATTTTTTAAATCAGAAATTTTCAGCGAGCAGACCTTGTAGAAGGCTGAAGTATTCTTTAATTTGTCGCGGTAGGCATCTGCGCTCAATGATGGGAAATACACAGAAGTACCTCCTATTGAGATCTGATCTGATACTGATTCATACTTTTCATGAACTTCACCATAACCAAGTTTATAATTCTTTCGTGTAGCACCTAGACTTGTAATCTTCTCAGATGTATTAACATTTATGATAGGAGGCGTAATGAACACATCTACCGATTTGATGACATCTTTCCATTCTTCAAGTTCATCACGTTTATTGTCGAGTATAGTATAGTTAAGAGTTACATTTCGTGGATAATAGATAAATGCAGCCTTCGTGATATGTACAATTAATTTATTGCCCTCTCCATCTTCGCGTCGGAAGTCAAGACCATCAGTGGTATTGATATAGCCATCAGGATTTAAAGAATGAGCATTAGCCGACATCACTATGAAGCTATCTGGAACCTGTACTGGTATGAATACTGGTGAAGAGTGCATAATCATGGAGCCATCAAACATTCTATAGCAATATCTTACAAAGAAATTGGCATAGAAACGTCCTTTACTGGCAATGAGGTTATTTGTCCTATTAACAAGTGCATAGATACTCTGTGTGACTTCCGATTGCTTATCTTCTTTTATTGAAAGATATTCACAATATTTTGTCATATAATCTCCAGCTGACATTTTAATCTTATTAAAGATTTCATCACAAGAGTATGTGGTTTGTTGGAAGGCATCCCGAAAACCATTTGCGCTTCCTTCTGCATCAACTCCACCATTACTGTAGTTCTCTGGGTAATCTTCGGAAATAGAAAAGGAAATTTCTACGAATGGAGGCTTTTGTGGCAGATATTTATAGCCACCATCCACCCATAGTGCATAGTGAATCCCATCTGTAGCTACAATGATAAGCGTATTGCCTATGGAATTGACGGAAAGAACCGATGCTTCGTAGTCGAAGGACTTGATAGGTTTGGTTGAGCCAAGAGATCCATCCTGAAGGAACCAGTAGATGGCTGATGAGGCTATGGCTATGAGATGGTGGTAATTGCCAGTTTCGTGTACATAAAGAATCTTAGCCACTACACCATTAATGGTGAGTGGCTGAGAGAGGGGTGTTCCTGTGACAATAGAAGGGCGCAATGCGCCATCATGCAGCTCTAGATTGCCGCAGAGGGATAGCGCACCGTTTTCTACTGCCATTTCATCAGGAGTGAGGCTGAGGCCTTTGTATCTAATTGATTGTTGCATATTTCTTAATGTTTATTATTTTATTAACGACAATGCTCGCTGTCGGCCCTATTGACGATTGCTAAGGCTGGACAACTGACGCCATCTACATTGAGATTGATGGTTTTATTAGCCGTAACCAGTTCTATCTGCTTAGTACCAGTCGGGATATTCGGTATATAGCTAAGCAAGAAACTGACGGTAGAAACATTACTGGCATGGAGCTGCCCCTTACGGCCAGACAGTTTGATGCATGCTACTTCTTTAGCTTCTATATCCGGTGTAGTCTTAATGACATACATCTGCTTACTTTCTGTATGGAAGCAGAAACAAATCTTATCACCCGGATGGAGATCCAGCAGTTTGCAAGGACTAGACCTTAGAGTGATACGCCCATTCAGATTAAGGCTAAGTCCTCGCTTCTGAACGCGAGGACGATTGAGAATAATGACATCATTTGTTAGCTTCATGATCTGTAGGTTTGTGGAGCCAGAAACGGAAATAATCGTTTTCGGCATCCTGGTTGCGTACTTTGACGTATTCTCTGGTAACATAGAAATGCTTCTTGCTAAGAGTAGGGTTGAGGCCGTAATCATTCAACATCATTGCTGGCTCTACTCTGCCATCGAAGGAAATCTCATACCAGTAGCGATGGAGAAAGAACCATGGACGAAGACGGACCTCCTGAATGGTGGTGTAATTACTCTTATCTGCCCGGCACGGTACGATGCTCCAGCTACCATCCTGCCAATGCTCTGTGGTCACTTCTCCACCTGGTGCCATTTCATGTTTCTTGATGATGGACTTTTGTATTTTGACGAGAAGGCAAACATCAGCCGTGAAAACTTTAGCCATCTTGCCATGGCAGAGCATGACGAAGCGGCCTTTCTTATCAGGAAGTAGGCTACGCTGTTTGCCCGGCTTATTGATGACACAGACGGTGGAGAGGAACTTATGTCGATCCATGGAGAGAAAATCGGGCAGTTTCGCCTTGGCGTGCATGCGGTCGATGACCTTCTGAACCTTTTGGAAGTTTTTCTCTGCCTGAGTCTCATGAATAGTGACCGGAGATTGAGGTAACTGATCTTTTCCCTTTTGCTCACGAATCTTCTTAACGTTTTCACGAACCTGCTTCTTAGAAGGTATTTCCAGAAGATGACCCGTTTTCTTATCAAGTCTGTATCTTGTTTTTTGCTTTTCCATAATGAGTAGTCTTTAAATGTTGCCAGAGTTGAGGCAGATGATTTCGAAATGATGATTCTCGCAGATGTCGTTGCCATTGGCCATACGATGATTGAAGGAGCAAGGGATATGCTTGTTGTACAGATCACACTGTAAGCAATGTTCAGGCACTTCTTCCTGTTCTTTGCTGTCTCCATTATCAGTTGCAGGCATCTTACTTGGTACTGCCCTGACAACACGGCCAAAATGGTCATACAGTTGACCGGGAACGATACAGGTTGCCTCACGGAGGGATGGGAGATTGTAACCCATCTTACGGATAAACCAGAGGCGTAGGTAAATGATTAAACGTTTCAACTTTTTCATATATGATTGATGTTATATATTAATAATGTGGGTAAAGATACGAGAAAAATGAGGATAAAAAGTGATAACTTGCGCAACTTAGCTTGTTGAGAACCAAATTGCGCAAGAATTGTCAGTGATCACTCGGTTTTACCGTCCTTCTCTTTCTGCTTGTTATCAGTGGAAGGCTCATGCTCGAAGACATCAAAAATCTTGGTCTCGCTGAGGCTCTTCAACTCATAGTCTATCATTGTCTTGCCCATGACTTCATCAACATAGCGCTTGGCACGTTCGATGCTCTTGGCTTGGATGAGGTAGTTGACATAGGTACGCTTCTCCTTATCCTTCTTATCATCAATGGTGATGAAAGCCAAACGAGCCTTGAACCAAAGATCATCGTCATCAATATCAGAGAAGAAAATCTCGTTGTAGTTGGCAGGGTTGATGTTGGCAATCTTAAGTTCACCAGATACATAGACTGCCATGTTATCGATGATACTTGCTTCTGCCTCGGTGAAGGATAGGGCATCAACAACATACAGCTCGTTTACCAATTTATCGTTTCCATCCTCCTGGGTCTTCTCATAGCGTACCTTGCACTCGAACCATGTGCTTGTACGAGAGCGGAGGGAAGAACCATTACCTGTGCCAATGAAGGACTCCTTTGGCTGGTTCTGAGGCTTGTCTTGTGTCTTTGCCTCTTCCTGAGGTTTTTTTTCTGTCTTGTTCATAATCTTAAGAATTTAAATTGTTAATAATAATTTTGTCTATCTCTTCCTGAGGTAGCGGTTTTCCGTCTTTGCCAAGATATTCCTTGCAGATGAAATACATGGTGCCAGGAGGGTCGGGATGGCGGTGGTGGAAATTCAACTCTATATTGGCAAGCTGATCATCCGAGGAATTAAAGATAGAACGAGCCTGATGTGCTCTTGGCATACGTTCCATGACGTGGTACTGGATGATGTAGCCATCTTTCTTTATCTGCTCGTCTTTGAGACGTATGAGCATCTTATCTATCTTGGCTTCTTTCTCCTTGATGTTCTTGAAGAGGGAGTTGACCTGCTCCTTGTCGGGTTGTGGCTTCTTCTTCTCTTGGAAATATTGGATGGTTGAGGCTCTAAGTTCTGCCACCAGAAGGAAAAATCTTCCGTTGTCGTTCTGAGGGACATCATTTCCGTCTGCCTTCATGATGATGCCATCGACACGCTTTTCAAGTTCGATGGACTGGCGCAGTATCTTCTTATCGCGGTGTGCCCAATATTCCTTTTCCATGGTTCGCATAGCTGATACCAGCTTGCGAAAGGATAATACTGATTCTTCACTCATATCTTATTTGATACCTAAAGTTTGTTTGACTTTTCTGATGCGTTTCTGCTCCTTGGGGAGGAGGTTACCTTTTTCGTCTATTCGGCAGAGGAGTCTGAGATTTGGCTTAATGGTTATCCACTTATGAAGACCATCATGCTCACGCTTTATCTGTCGAAGTTGGGCTTCTTGCAGTCTTTCACTCAGATGCTGCTCATGGCGAAGCTTACTGATTTCGTTCTGTATTCTGTCCATTGGCTAATTCTACTTCTGAAGGGTATTTAATGTATAATGAATCCCATTGTTCTTTTCCTACATATTCAAGTGCTTTTTCTACATTTTCAACACTAACAAAATCAAAGTCCATTTTGTTTGGCATATTGCCAATAAATGTATAGCCTCTAGCACATGATTGTATGTATTCCTTAAAATGCTTCTTCTCGCCTGGGGAGAGGTAAGAAGGACGACTGACAAGACGTTCCTCAAAGTGCTGAAATAATCTCACATTATCATCGTTAATTTTCTTTATGTAAGAGGAGAATGAACGAATAGCTTCATCCATTTTCTTTGAAGACTTATCCTGCCCCAAATTGAGCTCTCCAACTTCAACCTTTAACATGGATAGAACTTCTTCTGTATCTTTCAAATGAGATATTTTTTTGTTGACAGCATCGGAAGCAGAAGCTAATACATTTAGAGATCTCTCTAGATTGGCATCATTTTTCTTGATAGCCTCTCTATATGAGATAAGTTCATCATGCTGCTTTTTGATGATTCTCTTTAAACGCTCGTTACTCTTATCAAAATGAGTCTTAAAGTTCTCGTCTCTTAGCGTGCAAGAGACAATGCCTAGCGTGATAATAAAGACCACGCTGAGGCAAATAATTAATGTTATTGTTACATACATAATTTATAATGTTTAAAGTTCTATTACTTCTGCTTTGTCGGCAGGAATGTCGTAGTAAGGGATGGAATATCCTTTGTCCTTCATTTCGTCTGGGAGATAGCAGCGGTAGTATACTCCGTAGAAGTTTTGCCATTTCTCCTTGACTGTGAGTATAGTTCCAACCGGAAGCTCAGGCTTCGGCTTAAATGAAGAACGAGGATAACATCCTGTCTCATGCTCATCTGCTGCGCAACAACATGAGGATTTCCATAAATGAATTTTCATTTTTACTTCTTTTCTTTACTAATTTTTATTGCTTTTCTTGCCAGTTTTCCTAAAGTCGAAGAACTATCTTCAGGAAAGCGTTCTTTTAACTTTGCTCTTACTGCATAGAATATTTCGCTTTTTCTTTTTGCTTCTCTGTATTTGTCTTGTATGGAAGACAGTTGGCTGATAGCCTCTCCAGCTTCAATGGTAAAGCTATCATCAGAGCTTGCTTCAATCTCTGTTGCAATTTGAGACCAAGCAAAACTTATAGCATCGTATTCTGATTTTGTTAAGTATATATTCATTGCTCTAATTCTTGTTTAATAATTCTCAACTGTGATAAAACATGCTCTGCATTGATAAACTTGGAGTCAGAAACAGTTAACACGGATTCAATCTCAAGGATGAGCATATCAACTCTTAATTTGACTTTAAACTCTTTCTCTTTCATACGCTATACCTCCATTTCTGAATTAAGCCCTAAACCAAAGAGAAGATGCTGGAGTTCGTGAGTATATTGAAATTCTAATAGTCTTACATCTCCTATATAAGCAGCGTAATGCTTATCGTCTAAAAGCCTTAAAATTTTAACACTATCTTCTTTTTCATAAATCCATGTACTTTCTAATGAAACCTTCCACCCATTCTTTTCGAGGATAGCAGGAACAAGAGGAATAGGAATAATATCCTTCACCCATGCACCACTGTCACCAAACAGGAATCCATCATCATGAACGGTTTTTCCTTTTAAGTTGGAAAGAGTGACGGAACCTTTAAGCTCAGTAGATAACATCTACATATTCCACTTTTGCATATTTATCTGCATTACTTTCTGTGACCTGGTAAACGATGCCCTTTTTGGTTCCGATAGGAATGCCGTTGGTCATAACCAAATCACCTGGTATATAAAGAGTCTTTTCCATATTCTTAATTTCTTACTTTGTTATATTGACTATTCTTTTTGAGGGCCCAGCGATAGAATCGCTGGGAACGGGGGCTTTTACCATATTCTTGTTTTCAAAATAATCAAACGTTTATTGCGTTTAACTAGATTTTCTAACTTTTTCATATCAGATAAATACTGATCCACAGTCTTCATTGTCTTTTTCATAAGCTACTTATTCACTTTGACTAAATTTTTGAGATTGTTGAAAGCCTCATAGTCTTCCTTGCTAATTTCAAAGTAATTGTCGAACTGAATAGTTGCAGGATCAGCTATCTCTGAATATCCTTCAGAAATCACCTTGATAGCCTCCATAAGAGGGAACAATGCTGAGCCATCTTCTTTCATAATGGTAAAGTCAACCTTATTCTGTGTTTTGGCTATGTCTTTGCGCATGAATGATGCGACTACATAAAAATATCTTTTCTTCATATTACTTCTTGTTTTTAATGATTTTGTTTAATACTTGCTTGTTGTGCTCAGCATCATCGTCACTCAGATGATAAGATTTGACGTCCAGAAGGATGTTGTAATCAACTGACAGCATGTAGTCGCGAACTACCTTGATAAAGTCTTCCAGGGAACGACAGAGAGCGTATTTATAGCCAGCACACTGCCAGTAGCCCTGAAAACGCTTCTGATTGGCTGTCTGATTGTTTGTCTTGCCATACTTCAATTCAATGCCCAAGCCGTAGAATATTTCTGTACCCCTGTTGAGAGCTCCGTTTTTGCCATTCTTGTATGAAGGGAGAGCCAGGATGAGATCTGGAACGCCCGGCACAACTCCTGATGCAGCGTTGATGGCTATCTTCTTGCCACTGGTAGCACCATCTGCCTCATTTTTGGGATGGAAGAGGAGAGAGGCATAAGTCGGGTACTGGAGACGGAACCAGCGTACACAAGCTATCTGTAGCTGCCCTTCATGTTGCACCTTCTTCTGTTTGGTAGCAGATTTCTTGGTGTATTCTGGATAATTGCCGTTGAGGCGGTCGATTAATTCTTGTCTGTCCATAATCGTATGAATTAAATTGTTTGTTACTTGTGTTTCTTAGTCGCTGAGGAGAGACTGGAGATAATTCTGAGTCTGATCATCCAAGTCGGCCAGTGACTGTTCTTCTTCTGCCACCGATGGATTCCAGACGATGCCCAGTTTGGCTAGAGTGCCATTCTTGTAGGCATCTTTCACCATCTTTGCCATCGAACCATTCGGGTTCTTCTTGGCGGCTTCTATCCAGCCTAGATACTTCTGCCGTAGGGCTTCGGTCTGTTCTTTCTCCTCAGCCTTTTTGCGCTCTTCTTTCATTCTGAGGCGAGCTTCTATTTCCTCGTTGGTCTCCTCGCGTTGAGGCTGTGGAGGAGAAGGTGGTGGAGAACTTGAATGCTGAGGCTTCTTCCCGGCTGAGGCTACAACTGTAGGATTGTCGAAGGTTCCTTCCATCAGAGCCTCGTAGTTCTTCGGATTGAAGAGCCAGTTGAAGGAGATATAGCATCCACCATCCTTGCGCCCTGAGAGAAGATCGGAGTTGAGAGCCTTTCGAAGCATCGGCTCTATATCCTCGAAGGAATAGTCTGAGATAAACTTTGCCACCATCTTCTTGCGGTCGGGAGTCATCTTTGAGATTGGCTTGACCTGCGTGCCCAGAAAGAGGCGATTGAAGAGTCTTAGCACTTCCGAGAACTGAACTTCCGGATCCAACGACTTTTTTTCTTTTTCTTTTTTTTGTGTGTGGGTGTGGGCTTTCTCCTTTCTTTGTTTGTTTTCTTTTATAGGGGGTTCGGGGGAAATGTTTTCTTTTATTTGTTTCTTTCCTCTTACTTCTGTGCCCTTACCCTTGCCCTTGTCTGTGCCCTCAACTTCGGCAGAATCTTCTGAATCACCTTTATTTAAAGGGGTTTCGGGATTGTTAATCTGTGCCCTTGTCTGTGCCTTTTGGTGTGCCCCTTGTTTAGGGTGTGCCCTGGAGCGTGCCCCATCTTTGCCCTTAATCGTGCCCCTATCTGTGCCCTTGCTATCTTGAAGATACACTGTACAATCTTGTGTATCAGTAACTTGCGAAGTTAAAATCTGTGCCCCTGATTGTGCCCCTATCTGTGCCCTAAAGAGTGCCCCATTCTGTGCCCCTAATGGGTTTTGATAGGGTAGTATGCAGTGGGAGAGGGGATGCGAACTGTTAACATACACTATTGTTGAGGCTTTAGGGGAGCTGCATTTTGTGATGATTCGCTCCTGTATGAGAACATCGATGGCACAGCGGATAGACTTGACCGAGGTATGGAGTCGATCAGCCAACAGACGTAAGGAGAGCGTAGCAGCGGAAGCCTCATTGTGGGTGGCAGACAGGAGCACGTAGATGAGCACCTGTACCACCACCGGACGATGAAAATAACGCCACTGCAGCAGCTCTGGAGTAAGAATGTAGCCATCTGTTTTCATTTGCTGTTTCTTTTATTTGGAATATAGAATTTACATTATTATATTGTAACTCATTGTTTGTAGGACCAGGAGCAACCTCCTGCGGTCTTACGCTTGCCTCGTAACACTTGGCAGATGTTGGATGCCGATATACCAGTACGTCTTTCGGCATTTTTGATGGATAAATAGCAACGTGTGGTTGTACCATTATTCATAACTATAGCCTTGCTATTCTGTGTCTTATACTTCTTGCGACTGGCGGAATATACACTAAGTCGGGAGCACCAAGAGAGGTTGGAAAAATGATTGTTGGTGAGCTTTCCATCCTTATGCCTAACGAATGGTTGATTCGCCTTGTTGGGGATAAAGGTCTCAGCCACCAGCCTATGAACCAATTCTTCGTGCATCTTTCCCCCATAGAAAAGACGAACACGGAACAAACCGCGAGCATTTATGCTCTGGGTAACGATAGCACCCTTTTTCAGACATAGTGTGCCATTGTTGTCCACCATCCTTGGATGCCTTCGGATTCTGCCGAAGGTGGATGCCTGATATTGGTTGGCGTAACGTGGAATGTTTTTCCAAAATTCCTTTTCCATATCTATTATTTATTATGCGTTTCTGTGTTCCAGGAGCTACTGTAGGTGAACAGTCTTAGAAGGATCACGGAAGAGGGATTTTGCCTTATCTATATCTGGATTCAGCATTATCTTCTTTTCTTTCTTTGCTGCTGCTCTTTTCTTCTGATAGTATCTGCGCTGGTACTCCTTCACCTTTTCGGGGTGATTCTGTCTCCAGCTCTTAGATTTTTCCAGCAATTTTTCTTTGTTGCGCTGATAGTATCTCTGATAATATCCAGTGCCGTTGGCTCGTTTCTTGGCTGCATTTTCCCGATATAGCTTTTGCTTTTCGGGATGATCCTTGATGTATTTGCGTGAATAGGCGAGCATTTTATCACGATGCTTAAGATAGTATTCTCGCTGCCGTGCTATGCTGTCTGACTTTGCTTTTTCTGATTCCATAATGATTGAAATTATATAAAAACCACATTTCTGTTTACCTAAAATGGGGCAGCGGTGAATGCCATTTTCTCATTGCCTTCGTATTTAATGCATTGGACGAAGTCACCTACGTGCCCGGTAGACAATAGCAAAGCCTTGTACCTGTATGTGGAATCACCTATACGTGTTTGAACAAAGATTGCTGGTCTCCATTTATGTTCATCAAGGTTACGCACCAGAACCTTATCGAAGGTCTTGAATGATGGATGCTCCTTGCTCTTCTTCCAGAGAGTGAAAGCATTTTGAAACAAGATAGCTTCTTCATCTGTCGCTTCTCGCAGTTCCTTGTTTGTACTTATGCGAAGGTCAAATGCTTGATCGGTAACGAAGTTCTCGGTCTCAATCTCATACTGATTGCCGAATGTCAATGTGTCTTGACTCTCGTTCTTTGCGATGAGTTTGCCTATGATGGTCAACTCTCCATCCTCGTCTTCTTCGTTGAAGACGTAAAGGTTGCCAAGTTCGAAACATGGCATCGTCTGTTTGTTGTTCTGTTCCATATTGTCCTCCAACTCTTTAAGTGCCTTCTGTAAATTATTGCGAGCCATTTCACATAGCCTAATAGTAAGCAAATCATAAGATAGCTGCTCTTTGGCACGTTTAATATACTCAATAGCTTTATTTTTGCTCATTTCTTATTTTCCTCCTTTGCCTTTAAGTATCTTCGCTTGAAATTTTTGAACTGTCTGTTTATTGCATAAGCCTCTTCGTTGAAGTCATCATCCAAAGAACCAGATATAGCCATAAGAGATTCTGTAGCTTGTAAGAAAGCTTCAAAGTCCTTTTCCGTTACATTCATTTTTGCCATATTATCTTCTTTTTATCCTCTCCCTGTTGCCAGGGAGAGGGTAGTTGATTACTCAGTTAGCAGCAACAACAATGGTCGTTAGTCCAATTCTGATAGAATTTCTTACTTCCACCATAGCCACCTTGTTTCCAATATCCGAATACTCTAATAGTCTTTTGAGTATCAACCCACAATAAAAGACCTCTATCTGAATTTTCAAACTGAATCTTCTCTAAGATATGTTTAAACCAAATCGTAAACAACTTTTTCTTCTTAAAGTGACTATATTTTTTATTAAAGTCATCTTTGTCTAAATTATAATAGCTAAATCTCATATTCTTTTCTTTTTACCCTCTCCTGTAAAAGGGAGAGGGTGGTTGGTTTACTCATTTACGACCTCCCAATCTTTCGCAAATATATCAGATGAAGAAGGAACCCAAGAATCTGCTTTTCCATCTGTATTGATGATAAGCATCTGATTGGTGTAGTCAATGTGAGGATTCTCACGACTCATCAAGATGTCCTTGGCAGACTGAGGAAGTGACTGCATCTTAGGAATGATGTCACCACCAATGTGAGAAGGAACCTGCTTAACGATAAACAAACCCTTGTCATTCCAACTCTTACGTCTTACCGCAAAACCATCCTTCAGTAAGACAATAGCACCACCAAAGTTAAGTGAGCCTACATCATGATAGGCTTCCTCAAACACGTCCTTTGGCGACCAAGACTTATATCCGCCCTTGTACTCTACTAAGTAGCCATCTTCCTCAATGGTTACTGGCTTAAGAGTGGCAATTTTTCTACCAAGCACTTTCTGTGCTTCTTTCATAGTCATAGGTTCTGCCTTTACGACCTTTGTACCAATATACTTTTTCATATTACTTATATTAATGTCCTATAAGGACGGTTAGTTACTAAAGTTCATCAAACTCTTTCTGAATGCTATTTAAAGCCTTTTTTATAGCATTCTTTATGTCGGCAGATTCTTTTGGCGCATACTTGTTTATATCTATTAGAGCACGCCCCAGTATATTTTCATTAACACTCATGCCATTACAATATCTATCTATAACTCCGTTATAATCACCAATTAAGCTGCTTAATTGGTTAGCTCTATCTAATTTTTGTTTATCCATATTGTTAACTGTTTATTAGTTAATCTATTTTTCATTCACATGGCAGTTTCTCCTGATGCTCCACGTATCTTTTGTGCTTAAGGCAAAACTTGCCATTGATGCAGTTACGCCCATCATGGCAGAGGAGGCACTTGCGAGCTGCATAGGTGCTCTTACTTCTGGAATCGCTCATAATAGTAAGTTACTATCTGATGCTCGGTAGGCTGAAAGCCATTACGAGTGGTAAGAGTATCAACTATCTCATCATAGGTACTCTGAGGCATCTGTAAAATGAGATTCTCATCATGAAAGCCCTGAGAGAGTTTACTGAGGCAGAGCCATCCAAGGACTAGCCAGATGGCAATGCAGAAGATGGTCTTAATTGTTTTCATAACTTTATCTTATTTGGGACACAGATAGTCTTGAACTTGGCAGGCACATGCTTCCAGCTCTGAGATTTTGTACTCATGTCGGGTGATCTTGCCATTTCTGCCTCTAGCGAAGTCCTTCACCTTTCCTTCACGTTTCCATCGCTCTACGTTTTTTCTTCCGTAGATGTCGTATGCCTTTGCTTGTGTGAGGAACGGACGTTTACCCACAGCCTTGCAGACTTCTTCTTTCACAACGTTGCGTATTGCTGACAGAAATGTATCAAAGGATAGCATCTTATCTGCAAACTGGATTTGTACTACTTCGTTCATGACTATTGTTTTTATTTGGTTCTTGTAACTGTGATGATCTCTTTCTCCCGGTTGATTTTGGTTCTGAACTTACGACAGTAAATTACACCTAATTCCGAGCAGGTTGTCTTGATCGTTCTCATTCGCCTGATAGGGAAACTGATTGATTTACCCAACTCCAGTTCTCTGATCTGAGGTCTGAGTGGTACTTTTTCTTCTGACATATTGCTTGATTTTAATTATTATTTTATTAGTTGGAAATCGTAAACGAAAACGAGAGGATTGCTGTCCCAGTGTAGGTGGAGCTTGCAGCTAAGCATCTTGTATGCTTCGATAGGAGTATCGTACCACCATTTCTTACGTTTGCTATCGTTAGTGGCATCGTATGAATAGGTATCATGATAAAAAATCATGTGATAACAGTAGATTCCTTCCTTCATGCAGTCATCGGTACTGATGTCCTGTAGTCGTTCTACTCGAATGTTCGTGATGCGGATGCGGTGCGGCATGAGGTCTGCCTTAACGAACATTTTGTTGTAGCAACCTTTCTCGTATTTAATACACTCTAATGGCATCCCATGAATGCCACAAAGGCGATAGAACTCATCATTGTCTGCAAGGTCTATGTATCTTTGCGCAATAGCTACATTTTCTCCAACCTTGTATGGTGAATGTTCCAAGGCGTAATCAAGCATTTCTTTCAGTTCTTCACCCTCTGCTTTATAAAGTCGGTATTTACAAGATTCCTTCCAAGCAGCAATAGTTTCTTTTGCCCAACCTTCGTACGTGCCCAAACGCTCGAATAGCATTGTAGGATTCAGAATACGTCTTGTCTGAGTCTTGCGACCTTCCAGAACTGCTTGGGTGAGACCGTACTGGTCATTGAACATTATCTTTTTCATTTTGTGCCTCCTTCCTCTATGGTAGGAACTAAGTCCTTGATGTAAGCCCAGTAAGCGAAGCGGAAATCTTTGCGGATGATTCCGTTCCATTTCTTCTTATCGCTTATGTTGAGAGCATCATAAAACGTATGTATGCATGATTGTTCCAAGTTGATGAGTACTGGATGAGTGAAGTTCTTGGAAACACCGATGATAAAGGTGTGCAAATTTTCCGGAACTTCCTTTGCTTTATGCCATGATTGGCTGAGGCTGATGTATTCCACCTCATTTTCATAACACCAAGGGTACAAATCTTTTGGAACCTTATTTTTGTGTCCAATCCAATATTCTTTATATGAAACATTTCCTACGGCCATTAAGCCTGAGTCGTGTATCAAAGAATTTGTTCGAACCCATAACCTTTTAGGCGCATCCGGAACTTTTTTATCTTCATTCTTCATTATTCTTCAAATTTATTTGGTACTTATGCATTTATTTACTAACTTTATGGTGCAAAGATAATCATTTTAGCTTGAAAATAATCAGAAACGATTATTTATTTAAGAAGTAATAAGCTATATTGATTGATATTAACAATTTAAAGTGATTGATATTATGAACAAAACTATTAATGTTGGTCTAGCTATTGAGCAAAGAATCAATGAGTTAGGTATTACTAAGTCTGAGTTTGGGCGTAGAATCGGCATTCCTAATCAAAATGTCAATCGTGTTCTATCCAAATCTTCAATCGATTCTGATAAGTTGGTTGAGATATGCAATGCTCTTAATTATGATTTCTTTAAGTTGTTTTCTTCATCTGTAGAAGAAAACAAAACATCATTGCTAAATATATTAAAGGTAAAAGCTATTTTAAAAGAAAAAGGCATAGGGGAAATTAAACTTGCTTCTATGCTTAATATGTCTCGTTCAGAGGTAGAGGCAATTATGGAAGGAAATGATTTGTCCCTGGGTATGGTGGAGAAAATAGCTGAGGCTTTAGATGTGAAACCAACAGAACTTATCAATGGTACATCCTCTACTGCTGAGGCTATGCCTGTTAATAATTCAGCTATGTATGAAGAGTTGATTGCCTTAAGGGCAGAGAATAAGGTGCTGAGGGAGATCCAGGGTCTTCCTTCAAGAAGTCAGGTACATGTAGGATAATTAAAATAAAGTAATTATGAAAAAGTTGTTTTGTTTGCTATTGATGATAGCTTCAAGTTTTGCTGCTTTAGCCCAAACTTCTATTGCAGGAGTTGCTTTCGGCTCTGATTATACTTCTGCAAAAAATATTTTAGAAAATAAGTATGGTCAGCAGAAGTGGGATTCTGATAAAAACTGCATTCATTTTGAGAACAAGGAATATGGAGGAATATATTTTAATGATTTATATTTCAATTTCCAATATTCGGGTTCAAGAGGATATTTCAATAAGTGCGTATTTGTAATATGGTGCAATAATGCCAATGAAGCAAAAGAAAGAAGAGATTATATAGCTAGTGCCGTTGGCAAATATTATAATCTCCATGAAAAAATCTTGGATAATGGGTTCAAAATATACCAAGGAGGAGATGATCCAACCAATATGGATAATTATGGCTTTTTCATTGATGTTCTCGTTCCTTCGGGAAAAGGTTCTCAATATGGTGCTAGGCTCTTTTATGGACCTTATAATTATGTAACAGAAAATTTTTAAATAACAAATAATAGTTGTAAATTTGCATGTGGAATAAAGAATTAGGTAAGTATATGATTGATGTTTCTAAGTATTTCTTGACAGCAATATTTGCAATGTCATTAATAAAAGACTTAGAAGATAAACGCTGGTTAATATACATATTAAGCGGTAGTGTTGCTCTATTGCTCTTGGTTTGCGGTCTTATATTGACTCGCGATAAAGATAAGGAGGAAGAAGAGAAAAAGAAAAGAAACGATAATATAAACAGAAATAATAAACAAAAAACAAATAGGAGGTAAGATTATGGGAACATTGATTATTTTAGCTATGGTAGGAATCCCATGTGTGGCATTTCTGATTTTTTGTGCCACATCTAATGGAAAGAATTGGCTACGCCAAAATAATATGTTGTAAGGGTTAGTACATTTCGTTTATTGCATATTTATTTATGGGAACTTTTGTAGTCCTTTTACTTATATCCTTTTTATATGCAGTTGTTGCTGCATACAAATGGAGAGGCGTAGTAAGGGATAGCCAGATAGTAGGAGCATTTCTCGTCCAGATATGCTTCTGCTATTTTATGGCTTTTCGTGCAACAGCAAAGGATTTAGTCGGGATTCTTTTAACTTGGCACTTGGGATGTTTCCTCTCAATAATGCTAGGAGGCAGTATTGGTGCTATTGTAGGCGAGCATGTAGAGACAGACGGAGCAAGAACAGTAGCTTATTGGCTTCACCTAGCTTTTGCTAATTGTATTCTGGCCTTAATAGGTATATTGTTTTTGTTTCTTAGCTTGTGATTTCTTCCTCTGAGTCAGATGAGGCTAATGCCATTGATCAAGGCAAGACCTTGTGTGGCTGGTGTGGAAAATAGAAAAATAATTTAGTAAATAATAAATCGCAATGTGTTGCAAGATAGTTGCGCACTACATTGTAGTGTATTAGTAAATAAAGGATAATATGATTAAAACGGTGATTTTTGACATGGGCGGCGTGATCATCACACTCAACCATGATGAAGCAGTGAGGCGTTTCAGTGCATTGGGGCTGCAGAAGGCTGATGAAGTTTTGAACCCTTATTGTCAGGCGGGCATCTTCGGCGACCTGGAGGAGGGAAAACTGAGCCTTGAGGAGTATCAGGAGGCCCTGGAGAAGATGGTGGGCAGAAAACTGTCTTTTGAGGAAGTGCGCCATTGCTGGTTGGGTTATGCGGCTGATGTGCCTGCCAATAAGTTGGCTGCTCTCCGCAAGTTGAAAGAGGAAGGCTATCGTGTGATTCTCCTCTCCAATACCAATCCCTACATGAGTTCCTGGACAGACAGCACGGAATTCTCTGGTGACGGCCATGCCATCGGTGAGTATTTTGATGCCCTGTATCGCAGTTATGAGGTGAAGTTGATGAAGCCGGATGATCGCTTCTTCCGCTATGTGCTCACTCAGGAAAAAATCCTCCCAGAAGATGCGCTCTTCGTAGATGATGGTCCGCGCAACTGCGCTGCTGCCAGCGAACTCGGTATCCGCACCTATTGTCCGCAGAATGGGGCGGACTGGACAGAGGAAATCTACAAGTTTCTGAAATAGAATGCTGTAAGTATCTGAAAAAAGATAAATATTATTGCAATTATTTTGTACTCTGCTTGAAATGTTGTACTTTTGCAGATGTAAATAGAAATAATGGGTGGACCTGATGGGGCTGCCGCGATAAAATTAAACGAAATGGTTATTAAAAAAAGAAGATGGCATTGCTTGCCGGGTCAGCCTCTGACCGACCTTGATAAGCAGGTGATGTTTTGGGAAAATAAGGGCAAATTGGTGCCTACTCGTGATTTGATCAAGACTCCAGAACAGATTGAGGGTATCCGTAAGAGCGGTGTCGTCAATACGGGCTGTCTTGATGCGGTGGCTGAAGCTATCCGCCCAGGTATGAACACGCAGGAGATTGACGACATCTGTATGCAGTACTGCAAGGATCATGACGCCATACCTGCCTGTCTCAATTACGAGGGTTATCCTAAGAGTGTTTGTACGAGTATCAATGAGGTGGTTTGCCACGGTATTCCTAAGGAGGAAGACGTGCTCCAGGAGGGCGATATCGTCAATGTGGATATGACTACCATCGTGGACGGCTATTATGCCGATGCTTCCCGTATGTTTATCATCGGTAAGACGACTCCAGAGAAGGAGCAGCTGGTGAGAGTGGCCAAGGAATGCCTCGAAATCGGTGCTGAAGCTGCCAAGCCATACAGTTTTGTGGGCGACATCGGTCATGCTATCGAGAATCACTGCAAGAAATACGGTTATGGAGTGGTGCGCGATCTCTGTGGACATGGCGTGGGCTGCGAGTTCCACGAAGAGCCAGAGGTGCTTCACTACGGTCATAAGGGTACTGGTATGCTGCTCGTTCCGGGTATGGTATTCACCATCGAACCAATGATCAACATGGGTACCTGGAAGGTGTTCATCGATGCGGACGATCCATACGGATGGGAGGTTATCACAGGCGATGAAAAACCATCTGCACAGTGGGAGCATACCTTCGTGATGACAGAACACGGCGTAGAGGTGCTGACCTACTAAAGAATACTCACCATAATATATACTCACCATTATATATAATAAGGTGTAAGAATCTGTGAGGATCAGTAGGATTCGATATAATGGTGTAAGAATCAATATAATAAGGTGTATAAAATCATGGAAGAAAACGAAAAGAAGGATATATATATATTGGGTATTGAGAGCAGCTGTGATGATACCTCGGCTGCTGTCTTGAGAAATGGAGTGCTGCTGAGCAATGTTACGGCTTCACAGGAGGTGCATCGCGCTTATGGTGGTGTGGTTCCAGAACTGGCTTCGCGTGCGCATCAGCAGAATGTGGTTCCTGTGGTCGATCAGGCTATCAAGCGTGCCGGCATCACCAAGGAAGACCTGAGTGCAGTGGCCTTTACGAGAGGTCCCGGTCTGATGGGTTCATTGCTCGTAGGTGTCAGCTTTGCCAAGGGACTCGCCCGCTCGCTCAACATTCCTCTGATTGATGTCAATCACTTGCAGGGACACGTGATGGCGCATTTCATCAAGGAAAGTGATGATGACCAGACGGCTCCTCCGTTCCCTTTCATCTGTCTTCTTGTTTCGGGTGGAAACTCCCAGATTGTGAAGGTGAATGCGTACAATGATATGCAGGTGCTCGGTCAGACCATCGATGATGCTGCTGGCGAGGCTATCGACAAATGCGCCAAGGTGCTGGAGTGGGGGTATCCGGGTGGTCCTATCGTAGATAAATACGCAAGACAGGGCAATCCGAAGGCTTTCTCTTTTGCCGAACCGCATATCCCGGGACTTAACTATAGTTTCTCTGGCTTCAAGACCAGTTTCCTCTACAGTCTCCGCAAATGGGTGGCAGAAGATCCTGATTTCGTAGAGAAAAACAAGTTCGACCTGGCTGCCAGCATCGAGTTTACCATCGTGGATATCCTGATGAAGAAGCTCCGCATGGCAGTGAAGCAGACGGGTATCACCCACGTGGCTGTTGCGGGAGGTGTTTCTGCCAACAATGGTTTGCGCAATGCTTTTCATGATCATGCTAAGCGCTTCGGATGGACCATCTATATTCCGAAGTTCAGTTATACGACTGATAATGCAGCGATGATAGGATGCGTGGGCACGTTTAAGTATCGCGATAAGGACTTCGCAACCATAGACTTGCCTGCGTTCTCTAAAGTAACGTTCAAATAGTTTTTTATATTAAATATGGAATTTGAAAGTAAGATTTTGAGTAAGAGCATCTCAGAGATGCTATACAATAGTGATAAGACTTTGGGTACGGCAGAGAGTTGCACTGGCGGCCGTATCGCTGAGGCTATCATTGCAGTACCTGGTGCGAGCAACTACTTCAAGGGTGGTATCGTTTCCTATACCAATGAGGTGAAGGAGAACCTGCTCGGTGTGAGCCATGAGGTGCTTGAGAAGCAGACTGCCGTTTGTGAGGAAGTGGCTAAGGAGATGGTGATCGGTGCCATCAATGCCCTCCATGTGGATTATGCGATTTCTGCTACGGGTGTAGCTGGTCCTGCCGGAGGTACTTTGGAGAATCCTGTGGGCACCATCTGGATAGGCTATGGTAGCAAGGATGATGTGCGCACTCTGAAACTCACAGACGATTTCGGTCGTGACATCAATCTCGCCATCGCTACCAATACGGCGTTGAAGTCTATGTTCGCTTTCCTCAAGGAGCATGAAGAGGATTTGAAGAAAGATTAAGTTCTTCTTCTATTAAGATATTAGAAAATATTAGAGGATGTGTCATAAGTTCATGGCACATCCTCTTTTTCATTTCTTCGAAGTTTTTTCATCGGATTTCACGGATGAATCGGAGGCGTTCTTGCTTATCGGATTACTCACGGATTTTCGCGGATATTTGGCCTCAGGCCAATGGCTGGCGCCCGAAATATTCCCTTATTGTTTTTGTCACGCAGATTTCGCAGATGACGCAGATTTTTCTTTGTGGGACATTTTCTATTCTCAGGGGGTATCTGTAACGACCGAATAGGTCGCCTCCGCGTAAATCCGTGAGTAAT
>ERZ773209.439-NODE-439-length-29816-cov-15.036491_pt1 | contig 29816 bp, 18 predicted proteins | sample MGYA00511109_ERZ773209 | MGnify/ENA primary metagenome ERZ773209 (study PRJEB29015, sample SAMEA2737786) | human gut metagenome | biome: human gut; feature: human-associated habitat; material: faeces | place: China | collected 2012 ...
GAGTGCATACGTCCCATAGTATCTGTCATACCATAAGAAGCAGGACCTGCTGCCATATTATCTGGGTGAAGTGTACGTCCTGTACCACCACCTGAAGCTACTGAGAAGTACTTCTTTCCAGCTTCAAGTCTTTCCTTCTTATATGTACCTGCAACTGGATGCTGGAATCTTGTAGGGTTTGTTGAGTTACCTGTGATAGAGATATCAACATTCTCCTTCCACATGATTGCAACACCTTCTGTTACATCGTTAGCGCCGTAGCAGTTAACCTTAGAACGAAGACCATCTGAGTATGCTGTTCTAGAGATTTCCTTTACTTCGCCTGTTGAATAATCCATCTCTGTCTCAACGAATGTGAATCCGTTAATTCTTGAGATAATCTTAGCAGCATCCTTACCAAGACCGTTAAGGATAACTCTAAGAGGTTTCTGTCTAACCTTGTTAGCCTTCTCTGCGATACCGATAGCACCTTCAGCAGCAGCGAATGATTCATGACCTGCAAGGAATGCGAAACATTCTGTCTCTTCTTCAAGTAACATCTTTCCTAAGTTACCATGTCCAAGACCAACCTTTCTCTGGTCAGCAACTGAACCTGGAATACAGAATGCCTGAAGACCCTCACCGATAGCTGCAGCAGCTTCTGAAGCCTTTCTTGCACCCTTCTTGATAGCGATTGCTGCACCTACTGTGTAAGCCCAGCATGCATTTTCAAAACAAATTGGCTGGATACCCTTAACCATAGCATATACATCTAATCCGGCATCCTTAGTAATCTTTTCAGCTTCTTCAATACTAGCTATACCATAGCTGTTAAGAACTGAAGTAATCTTATCTATTCTTCTCTCATATGATTCAAATAAAGCCATTCTAATTGTCCTCCTTACTTAACTTCTTCATCTGTTCTTGGGTCAATAATCTTAACAGCATCTGCAACTCTTCCGTACTGTCCGCAAGCCTTCTCATATGCTGTTGTAGGGTCATCACCCTTCTTAATGAAGTCTGTCATCTTACCAAGGCTGACAAACTTGTAACCGATAATCTGGTTGTCCTTATCAAGGGCAATACCTGTTACATAACCTTCAGCCATCTCAAGGTAACGAGGACCTTTCTTTAATGTACCATACATAGTACCAACCTGAGAACGAAGTCCCTTACCAAGATCTTCAAGACCGGCACCAACTGCAAGTCCACCCTCAGAGAATGCGCTCTGAGTTCTTCCGTAAACAATCTGTAAAAATAACTCTCTCATAGCTGTGTTAATTGCATCACAGACAAGGTCAGTGTTAAGAGCTTCCATAACTGTAAGTCCTGGTAAAATCTCTGCTGCCATAGCTGCTGAATGTGTCATACCTGAACATCCGATAGTCTCAACTAAAGCTTCCTGAATGATACCTTCCTTAACATTAAGAGTAAGCTTACATGCACCCTGCTGAGGAGCACACCAGCCTACACCATGTGTAAAACCTGAAATATCTTCAACCTTCTTATTCTGTACCCATTTACCTTCTGTTGGCACTGGAGCTGCTCCATGATGAACGCCCTGTGCTACTGGACACATATTCTCTACTTCCTGTGTGTAAATCATCTTATTACTCCTTTCGTAATTCATAGTGTTTACTATAAATGAAACGACGGCCAGAAGCCGTCGTCCAAGCCTTGACTATTTTCTCACAAACTTTTGCATTAGTCAATGTGAGACACAACATTTTTACATTAATAAAACAAAAAATTCACATAATTATCTCTTAGTTACTACTTCGCCCTGCTTCTTATATATAGAACCTGCCGGAATAAAGCCCCTTACACTTGAAAGCGGATAAATATTACTCTCTCTTCCAACGATTGTTCCAGGATTAAGTACGCTGCCACAGCCAACCTCAACATTATCTCCAAGGAAAGCACCTATCTTTTTGATACCTGTATCAATATTGCAGTCAGGTCCTTTAATAGTAATAAGCTTCTTGTCAGACTTAACATTAGATGTTATAGAGCCTGCTCCCATATGAGCCTTGAATCCAAGAATTGAATCTCCAACATAATTATAATGTGGAACCTGAACCTTATTAAAAAGAATTACATTCTTAAGCTCAGTTGAATTACCGACAACAGCACCCTCACCTACAATAGCTTTTCCACGGATAAATGCACAGTGTCTTACCTCGGCATCTTTACCGATAATTGCAGGTCCTGCAATATAAGCTGATGGAAATACATTTGCAGTTCTGTGAACCCATATATTCTCCCCACGCTTCTCATATTCATCTTCTGGCAGAGTATTGCCAAGTTCTACAATAAAATCACCAATCTTTGCAAGTACTTCCCATGGATATGTACAGCCTTCAAATACCTTTGCTGCAATAGTTTCATTAAGGTCATACAGATTACTTATCTTTAATGCATCATTATTCATATCTAATATCCTCTTTATATCAATTATTCAACCGTAACAGATTTTGCAAGGTTTCTTGGCTTATCAACATCGTTACCCTTAAGAACTGCTGTATAGTAGGCAATAAGCTGTAATGGAACTGCCGCAACCATAGGCATAAGAAGCTGGTCTGCCTGTGGAAGCTTAATAACAATATCTGCCACTCCATCCTCAATATCAAGCTCTGGTTCTGCAATAAGCACTACAAATGCTCCTCTTGACTTAACTTCCTTAATATTACTTATAGTCTTTTCCTCAAGATTCTTCTGTGTTGCAATTGCAATTACAGGCATCTGTTCTGTAATAAGCGAGATAGTTCCATGCTTAAGCTCTCCTGCTGCATATGATTCAGAATGAATATAAGATATCTCCTTTAACTTAAGAGAGCCTTCCATACTGAGTGCATAATCAAGACCTCGTCCTATATAAAGAAGACTGTCTGCATTAATAAGCTTAGAAGCTGCAAACTGACACTTACTCTCAAGTGCAATGGCTTCTTCAATAACCTCAGGTATTTCTTCAAGCATCTTAGTGTATCTGCTGCATTCTGCCTCATCCATCTTACCATTAGCATAAGCTAATTCAAATGCAATTAAATACATAATTGATATCTGAACCATATATGCCTTTGTTGAAGCAACTGAAATCTCAGGACCCGCATGTGTATATACAACCATATCTGCTTCTCTTGCAATTGATGAACCCTTAACATTAACAATTGCCATAGTATCAGCACCTGCCTGTTTTGCAAGTTCAAGTGCAGCCTTAGTATCAGCAGTCTCACCCGACTGTGATATAACAATCATAAGATCATCTTCACTGATAAGAGGATCTCTGTATCTGAATTCTGATGCAATATCAACAGTTACAGATACTCTTGCCATCTTTTCTATTATATATTTTCCTACCATTCCGGCATGCATTGCAGTACCACAGGCAACAATATATATATTCTTATAATTCTTTAACTTGTCAGGATTGAATCCTTCTGCACTGAAATCAGGCATATCGTCCATGATTCTTGGCATGATTGTTCTCTTTACAGAATCTGGCTGCTCATGGATTTCCTTAAGCATAAAGTGCGCATAACCGCCCTTTTCTGCAGCATCAACATCCCAGTCAGCAGTATTTAATTCCTTATGTATCTCATTGCCATGAACATCATATATCTTAACTGAATCCTTCTTAATAACTGCAATCTCATTCTGGTCAAGAAGATAATAATCTCTTGTATAATGAATAATAGCCGGTACATCAGATGCTATAAAATTCTCATGTTCTCCAACACCAACAATAAGAGGACTGTCCTTTCTTACTGCAAATATTTCATCAGGGAAATCTCTGAACATAATTCCAAGTGCGTATGAACCCTTAATCTCTGATAACACCTTTGCAATAGTCTTCATAGGATCGCCATCATAGTAGTAGTCAAGCAGCTTTGCTGCAACTTCAGTATCTGTTTCACTTGCAAAGCTATATCCCTCTCCGATAAGAAAATCCTTAAGCTTCTTGTAGTTCTCAATAATACCGTTATGTACAATAGTAACTCTCTTATTACCATGTGGATGTGAATTGATATCTGATGGTTCTCCATGTGTAGCCCATCTTGTATGACCAATTCCAACATGTCCTTGTGGTTTTCCCTCTTCATCCATCTTCTCAACAAGGTTGGCAAGTCTTCCCTTGCATTTCTTAACCTTAATATTGCCATGATCAAATACCGCAATACCTGCTGAGTCATATCCCCTGTATTCAAGCTTAGACAATGCATCTACAAGTACATCTGCGCTTTCTCTGTCTCCTACATATCCTGCAATTCCGCACATATATTTAATTCCTTTCACTCATTTACTTATAATTCTTAGCAGTCTCGTTAAAAAGCCCTACAAGCCCCACCTGATTCCTTAATGCCATAACAGCCCTTGTTCTTCTTGAAACAAAACCATCAAGCTTTTCCATATACTCATCTGCTGTAATATTCCCCTCTGCTACACCTGTAAGTCCTTTTTCCCAGCTTGCCGTAAGCTCCGGATTAAGCAGATGCCTGATAGAATTGTCTACAACATCATATATTATCTCGCCTAAAAATGTAGGCGTAATAATCTGTGTCTTAGAATTAATAGAAATATACTTAATAGTATTAAGTTTTTTAAGAATCTCTGCTCTTGTAGCACTTGTTCCTATTCCACTACCCTTAATCTGGGCACGCAGCTCCTCATCTTCAATAAGCTGTCCTGCATTCTCCATTGCAAGAATAATAGAACCTGAATTATATCTCTTAGGAGGTGATGTTTCACCTTCTTTGATATTAAACCCATTAAATGTGATTGTAGAACCTTTTCTGTATTTTTTCAATACCTCAAATAAAGCTACATCACATTTATTATCTTCCTTATTATCGACGCTATCATCATCCTTTACTTTTGCATCATTTCTCGCCTTTGCAAATGAGTTCTTAGCTACGCTAAGATAACCTTCATCTACAAGCACTTTAAATGAAGCATACAGCTTTTCATTCTTTACATCACTGATAATACTTACCTTCTGATAAATAGCCGGTGGATAGAATATACTTAAAAATCTTCTTACAATTATCTCATAGGTTCTCGCAGCTGTAACTGACAAGTTCTTTAAATTATTAAACCCCTGTCCTGTCGGAATAATCGCATAATGGTCTGTGATTGCTTTATCATTGCAGTATCTTGTCTTTTCAATTCCCTTCTGCATATTATTCTGTAATATATGCTCTGCTATCTCCTTCACAGGAGGAAAATTCCTAAGTCCGCCTATATTCTTATGTATTTCCTTACTTACTGCTGTTGATAACACTCTCGCATCAGTTCTTGGATAAGTAACCAGTTTCTTTTCATACAGCTCCTGAATAATATTAAGGGTCTCATCAGGGCTTATCTTAAACAACTTGCTGCATTCATTCTGAATCTCGGCAAGGTTGTACAGAAGTGGTGGATTCTTGGTTTCTTTCTTTCTCTCAATAGAATCAACTACTCCCTGTGCCGGCAGTGGGTCAGATAAGAACTTAACAAGCTCCTCAGCCTTCTCCCTGTCCTTAAAACCATTATCCTTATACAAATACGGTGTGCCCGCATACATACTCTTATCACTCACACGCCATTCTGCGTCAAATGTTGAATTCTCAACCTGTGCCTGACCTATAACCCTGTAGAATGGAGTTTTAACAAAGCTTCTTATCTCCCGTTCCCTTCTTACTACCATTCCAAGAACACATGTCATAACCCTGCCGACAGATACAACTGCCCTGTCAAGATGCAGATAATTGGCAATATTGCGTCCATATTTCAATGTAAGAACTCTTGAGAAATTAATTCCCATAAGATAATCTTCCTTCGCACGAAGATACGCTGAATCACTCAGATTATCATATTCAGATATATCTTTAGCTGTATTAATTCCTTTAAGAATCTCTTCCTCTGTCTGCGAATCAATCCACACACGGCGCTCTTTCTTTCCCTTAACGCCTGCCTCCTGCCTCACAAGCCTGTATATATATTCTCCCTCTCGTCCTGAATCGGTACACACATATATATATTCAACATCATCCCTTGTAAGAATGTCTTTAACTATATTAAACTGTTTCGCAACTGCAGGTATAACCTCATACTTGAATTCCTTTGGTATGAATGGCAATGTGTCAAAGCTCCATCTTTTCAGATTAGGATCATATGCATCCGGGTAGCTCATAGTTACCAGATGTCCGACACACCATGTCACAATATGGTCTCCACCCTCAAGATATCCGTCTTTTCTTGTGAAGTTCACATGCAGTGCCTTGGCAAACTCCTGCGCCACGCTTGGTTTTTCCGCGATATATACGGATTTTCCCATTATATCCCTCATTTCTGTGTCTATTACACAATTATTATTCTCCTGAAGCATCAAGAGTTCCCATATAAGCTGGTATATATTCTTTTATAAAATAATCTGCTTCCGGAATATTCATATCAACAATAGCCTGATATATTGTCTTTTCCGCATCAGCAAAATCCATATTACCAGACTTCTTTTCCTCAAGACATTTGATATAAGCTGACATCTTATCAGCCGCCTTTACATATTTCCAGAGTGCTTCTTCCTCTTCTGTCTCTGATAACACACCCTTATAATGCTCTCTTATGTCAGATGACAGACCTGAAAGCATCTGCTCCTCTGCAACATGCTCTACTTCCTTATAAGCATTTCTTATAACCGGATTGTAATACTTTACAGGAGTCGGAAGATCACCCGTAATTATCTCTGTAACATCATGATACATTCCAAGAATTGCAAGCCTTTCAGCATTAATATTCCCACCATATATCTCATTGTTGATAATTCCCAGTGCATGTGCTATGAATGCCACTTCAAGACTATGCTCGCACAGATTCTCATGGCGTGTATTCTGCATAAGTCCCCATCTGTTAATATATTTCATTCTCGACAGCATTGCATAAAAATAATTTTCCTTCAATGTAAATGTCCCCTCTTTACTCTTTAAGTCGTTTCATAATTTTATATCATAATAGGTTTTTAAGCAAGTAAAAAGAGATGCCATCTCTGACATCTCTTTTCTGGTATGTGTATTAGAATTTAATTATTCTGCATCCTTAGGAGTGATATAACCCTGTGCCTTAAGAAGCTCTGCAATAAGAACAGCTCCACCTGCTGCGCCTCTTAATGTGTTGTGTGAAAGGCCAACAAACTTATAATCAAACACACTGTCTTCTCTTAAACGGCCAAGTGAAACACCCATTCCGTTCTCATAATTTACATCAAGCTTAACCTGTGGACGGTCATCTTCTTCAAGATACTGGATGAACTGCTTTGGAGCACTTGGAAGATTAAGTTCCTGTGGAACTCCCTTGAAGCTTCTCCACTTTTCAATAATCTGTTCCTTAGTTGGCTTCTTCTCAAAGTTAACAAATACAGCTGCTGTATGTCCATCAAGAACTGGAACTCTGATACACTGACATGTGATAACCGGATCACTTGCAGGAACAATCTTTCCATCCTCAATCTTACCCCATAATCTTAAAGGCTCTTTTTCAGACTTTTCTTCCTCGCCACCAATATAAGGGATGATATTCTCAACCATCTCTGGCCACTGTTCAAATGTCTTACCAGCACCTGAGATTGCCTGATATGTTGTTGCAACAATAAGCTTTGGTCCGAATTCCTTTAATGCATTAAGAGCAGGTGTGTAGCTCTGGATTGAACAGTTAGGCTTAACACAGATAAATCCTCTCTTAGTACCAAGTCTTTCTCTCTGATATTTAATAACTTCAAGATGCTCTGGGTTGATTTCTGGAACAACCATAGGAACATCTGGTGTCCAACGATTAGCACTGTTATTAGAAACAACTGGAACTTCTGCCTTAGCATATCTTTCCTCTATAGCCTTAATCTGGTCCTTAGGCATATTAACTGCACAGAATACGAAATCTACCTTAGAAACAATTTCATCAAAATCCTTATCCATATCATATACAGTCATCTTCTTAACGAACTCTGGCATTGGTGTCTGCATCTTCCAGCGTCCTTCAACAGCATCTTCATAAAGCTTTCCTGCTGAACGTCCTGAAGCTGCTACTAAAACAACCTCAAACCAAGGATGATTCTCAAGTAATGTTATAAATCTCTGTCCTACCATACCTGTACCGCCAAGGATACCAACTCTTAACTTATCGCTCATTTTTAACTCCTTCAATATGTAAAATCTAAAAGACACTTCCCTCTGTTCTGTCTTTCTGTGACGGACATTTGTTTTTGTGTCTAAGAAAATATATCACAGCCCATTGGATAATGCAAGTGATTTTTAAGTTTTTTAGCATTTTTCTTTATATTTTTATTTGAAATCAAAAGAAGCCCCCGGCATTATACCGAAAGCCTCTTTTAGAAATATTAGGAGAAGTAAATTCTTATAAGTATATTATTAATCGAATATTACTTTACTCTGCGTCTTTTTGATACAACTGCTACCCCTGTAAATACTGCTAATGCACTGATAAATATAATTACATACATCATCATATGGCTTGCATCACCTGTCTTTGTCTCATCTGCTGCAACTTCTGGTGTTTTAGCTGATGCTGTTGTATCTGAAGCTACCGTCTCAACCTGTGAGTTAGTAATCTTTTCCTCGTCTGCTGCAATCTCTGCTCTCTTAGCCTCAGTTGTGCTTTCAGCTGCCTGTGTTGGCTTTGTTGTTGGTGCTACTGTTGGCTCTGTTGTTGGTGCCTCTGTAGGTGCTACTGTTGGCTTTGTTGTTGGTGCCTCTGTAGGTGCTACCGTTGGCTTTGTTGTTGGTGCCTCTGTTGAGCCTGTTAATGCTATACCATTAGATACCTCAACATAATATACATTAACACCGCCTGAAACTCCTGCTAAATAATATTCTCCTGCCTCTTTAATATTAAATGTTGCTGATGCGAGATTCTTTCCACCAAGTTCTGCTGATGATGCTACAACTTTTCCATCCTTATCAAGAATCTGTAACTTTCTAGCCTCTTTGCTAGATGAGCTCATAGCATATACAGTAACTGTTGATGCTCCTGCTGTCTTGAATTCAATTGCTCTCTTTGTTGTTGTTCCAGTTCCACCAAGCTTGATTCTCTGCTTAAAGTTCTTTCCGTTGTATGACTTGCTGTTAGAATCAACAGAAACCATACTGTCTGCTGATGCTATAATCTTAAATCCATCCGCATAGATTGATGAATTGATATCTCCTGCTGTCATATCATTAGCATTAAGAACAAGCTTCTTTCCTGCTGCTTCTGTAGGAGCAGCTGTTGTTGGATTCTGTGTTGTTGCCTCTGTAGCCTTTGTTGGAGCCTGTGTCTCCTTTGTTGTTGCCTCTGTTGCCTTTGTTGGAGCCTGTGTCTCCTTTGTTGTTGCTTCTGTTGCCTTTGTTGGAGCCTGTGTTGCCTTTGTTGTTTCCTGTGAAGAAGATGTTTCCTCTGTCTTTGTTTCATCTTCCTTTACATTAGTGTTTACTAAAACCTTTATAATCTGGTTAGCAGCACTAAAATGTGCTCCCATAGTTGCATATTCACCAGTTGTCTCATAAAGTCCCTTAACATTAATGGTTCCATCTGCATTTCTTATCTGAGAATCAATGTTCTTATTAGTATCAATAGTATTATTAGTGTTAATAAACATACCTGATATACCAGATGGATTGCTTACAACATCCCCCTTCTTGTCTCCACTTGCCATTACTGTTGGTATCATGCCTGATATTCTATAATACTTCTTAGAGTTAAAATAGATTGAATTTAACATCTTTCCAACAAACTTATCTGAATCCGTATCATTTACAGATACAAGACCCATATACATAGAATCACTTGATGATCTGTAGAATGTGAAGTTGCTCTTCTTTGCATATTTACCATTAGCAACACTTGTGCAGTTCATTATTGTTAATGCACCACCGTTACCATTATCTGTAAAACCACATGCACCATTATTTAATGCAAGACAGTTTAATACAACATGAGGTGTAGGAACAGCTTTATTGCTTCCACCAAGCTTGAATCCATTCATATCTCCGGCAGCCTCTCCAGAACCATCTGAAAGCTTTCCGTTACCATATGCTATACAGTTTCTGATTGTGACAACTCCGATTGAACCTGTCGCTGGCTTAGCGTAAAGATCCCATCCATCATCTGAATTACAGTATGAGATACATCCATCAAATACATTGCCTTCTCCACATGTAAGCTTAGCTGCGAATCCATCTGCATTTTCACCATTTCCACCCTCATCAACTGGGTCAACATTATTAAATGATGTACAGTTGATAATCAGGTTATTGCTTGGCCATGTATCTTTAATCGGCTGTGCATTTGCATCTTTTCTTGCAATCTGAAGACCTGTATCTCTGTTAGCCTCAAATACACATTTTTCAAAAATGTTATTGTTTCCAGAAAGAAGAACACCATTATCTCCTGCATGATAGAAGTTTATTCCTTCAAAATACCAGTAATCAGCATAATGAATAAGTCCTCTGTTAAATGATGCTAACTTCTGTGATGAAAAATCAAACTTAACACTCTTGCCGTATTCTGCCTTAAGAATGATATAGTTATCTGCTACTCCATTATTAGTGATGTATAATGCAGGAGCGCCTGTCTTTCCCTTGTCATCCGTTGCCATCAGGCTTTCGATTGAATCAAACTTATAAGTTCCTTCTTTAATAATGATTACATCTCCTGCCTTTGCATTATCAATTGCTGCACGGATTTCTTCTGAAGTTGAAACATATTTAGCATTCTTAAATTCAGAATCTTTCTTTGTGCTTATATCTGTATATGCACCTGAATATGAAAGACTCTTTGAATCATATTCACCTGCCTCAGAAGGAACTGAAGGTGTCTGTGTTTCCTTTGTTGTTTCTTCATTCTTTGTTATAGCTTCTGTTTCTTTTGTTGTTTCTTCATTCTTTGTTGTAGCTTCTGTTGCCTTTGTTGTTGCCTCAGTCGCTTTTGTTGTTGCCTCAGTTGCCTTTGTTGAAGATTCTGTTGAAGCCTGTCCTTTTTCAGTTACAACTACCATATAAATGTAATTTTCGTTCTTCTTCTGCTTAATTACATATGTTCCTGCTTTGCCTAATTCAACTGTTCTATACTCAACAGATGTTCCAATATTACTAAATAATACATCATCATTTACTTTTACTGAAGAATCTGACTTCTTAGCCGAAACTAATATAGATAATGTTGCATTATCTGTAGTTGTTTTAAATGCAATTGAACCTTTTGAATCAAGTTTAACTGCTTTACTATATGTTTTTCCATTATATGTTGCTTTAATACTCTTTAATGATTCACTAATTGAAAAATAAGAATCATTTGTTTCATTATCTGCAATATATGTATGAGTTGCACCTGTAGCTGCTGTCTCTTTAGTTGTTTCCTCAGCCTTTGTTGTCTCATTGTCCTTTGTTGTTGCTTCTGTTTCCTTTGTTGTAGCCTCTGTTGACTTTGTTGGCTGCTCAGGTGCTACAACTGTTCCTTTAACACCGCCTACTGATACAAGACTTGTATTTCTATAGTTTGTAACAGTAGCCTTTAATTCCTTATTAACAGAATAATCATCATTATCTGCATCTGTGAACTTCCAATCAATAACACCTCTTCCAAGACTTCCTGCACCCTTTGAAGATGTTACTACTGAAGGTACATCTTCTGCATTATTAAGGCTTCCTGATTTAACTCCGAGATCCTTAGTTGTATCAAAGTTATCATAAGATGTTCCACCTGCTACTGTCTTATATGAAGATGGAACTTTCTCATCTGCTGACTTTGCAAGGTATGCATCAAATGATGCCGCATTTGCAGAATCACCAGTTTCTGAAACAGCATTTGCATAGATAATCTTCTGTGCACCTACGATAACATTTCCTGATGCTTTAATGATACCACCGTTCTCACCTGAGAATGTACCCTCACCAAGTGCATCTGTTCCCTGATTAGATGAAAGCATTGGATTCTTGCAGTTTCTGAAATAGTTATTCTGTATGAATAATGAAGAACCCATTGTTGAACCAGCACCATACTTTGCATTGCCATCGTAATAGTTGTTATACATATGCACTGACATTGTTCTTACTCTTGCATGTCTTGAATCAGAGTGATCAAACCAGTTATGATGATATGTAATATAGTTAGGACCAGATTCACTCTTCATTCCACATAAAGAACACTTACCTGAGTCATAAAAATGTACATATGAAACTGTTATATACTGTGAATTACCTTTAATGTCAATTGAACCATCACCCTTTGCCTGGTCAGCATCTCCACCTGCTTTACCATAGTACAGATCAACATTGTGAATCCATACATTGCAGTTTGCTGTATCGAGAGAAATACCATCATCCATGAAATTGATAATTGAGAAATTTCTCATCTCAACATTTCCTGCATTTCTTAAGAGGAAACCGAATCCATTGATTGTCGCATCATTTCCGATACCCTCTATTGTCATATTAAGATTTGAATAAGCACTAGCTCCTTTAATCTGTACTCCCTCAGATGAACTTGAAAACTTATCCATTGCAGCATCTGTAACACATCCGATTACACGGACATCAAGTGCTCTTGTTTCTATCCCCTTGCTAGCACTCTTTGTATATGCATCAATTATTGTCTGAAGACCTGTATATTCCTTCTCTCCCTTTGCCTCTTTTACTGATGCCTTAATTGTCTTTGCATTATCGTTAGTAACATAAAGAACAATTGCATCTTTCTTAAGTGTTCCATCCTCATTGTAAGCACCTGAACCTGTCTTATACTTTGATTCAGATGAGAATGCAAATCCGGATCTGTCATATGAACTTACAGTAAGTGTATCAGTTACTTTTGCTTTTCCTGCAACTTCTTTTCCGTCCTTTACAGGAACAACCTTAATAACATAGTCTCCTGCTGCAAGTCCTACAGCATCAACTCTCCAATAATCATTGTATTTTCTTATTAATTCATTATCAATTCTTGTGTAAGCAGAATCATCTGCATCAGCCTTCTTTATATAAGCTGTATACCCATCTGCCTCTTTATCAATAGACCACTGTGCATATGCCGATTCTAACCAGCCTGCCGCTGTTCCATCGATAAACTTTACTGCACTTACTTCAGCTTTTGCTGTTAAAAGTGAAGTTGGAATAACGATACTTACTGTCATAACTAACACAAGTATCCATGCCCATTTTCTACGGGCTGCTTTGCTTATTATAGCCTTCATAGTTCTCCTCCCAATGCATCTTTTTGTGCACATTAATTATAATGTGCAAGCACTATGGCGCTATCTTAGCAATTTTTCACAAATAAAGATATAGTACTTCCATAGGCTTTTGGTACCAGTTTGTTTTAAATAGTACTATTCTATGATAAATACCTACTTTAAGGGGGATTTTTCGTTATCTTGTATGAACATCAACATTCAATCCACTATATATTGTGCATATTGTACATAACTAATTATATCCATGCGTACATCATACATTTACAACCGATATTCCTCTTCAATTAAAAAGGCTCACAGCAAAAAAGCTGCCCCCAATGGATAACTCCATCGGAAGCAGCCCTGTAATAATATTATATTTTATTAGTAAGCAATACCATTAGATACTTCTACATAATAAATATTAACTCCACCAGATTCTGATACAATATAATATTCACCTGCTTCATCCAGTCTGAATGATACTGATTTAAGTGATGAGCCTGGAATCTTTGATGTACTTGTTACATCATTGCCATTCTTATCAATAATCTTAATAAGTCTGCTTGTATCTGTATCTGAGCTTGTAGCATATATCTTTACCTTAGATTCACCTGCTGTCTTAAATGCAATAGCTCTTGCATATTCACTTCCTGCACCGCCAAGCTTGATTCTCTTAGTAAAGCTGATGTTCTTATAGTCTTTTGCACTCTTATCAACTGTTACTGTTTTCTTGCTTGTTGCAACAATCTTAAATCCATCAACAACAGTTGAGCTCTTAATCTTGCCTGTTGATACATCGTTAGCATTAAGAATTAACTTTTCACCCTTTGTGGATACTGAGGTTGCTTCAGTTGCTTTTGTCGGAGCCTGTGTCTCCTTTGTTGTTGCCTCTGTTGCCTTTGTCGGAGCCTGTGTCTCCTTTGTTGTTGCCTCTGTTGCCTTTGTTGGAGCCTGCGTCTCCTTTGTTGCTGCCTCTGTCGCCTTAGTTGTTTCCTGAGCCTTTGTTGTCTCTTCTGGCTTAGTTACCTCAGATGATGAATTCTTTGAAGATACACTAATCATCTGATTAGCAACATTGAATCTTGCTCCCATTGAAGCATAGCTTCCTATTGTCTCATAGAGACCGTTCATATTAACAGTTCCATCAGAATTTCTAAGCTGTTTATCTATATTTTTGCTCATATCAATTGCATTAACAGTGTTCTTAAACATTCCGGCTGTCTTAGCAGGGTCAGTTACAACAGTTCCCTTCTTATCACCACTCACTAAAGATGTAAGAACAGAACCTGTAAGACTGAAATACTTTCCAGAATTGTAATAGATTGAGTTAGCCATCTTGCCTGTGAACTTATCTGAATCTATTGCACCTGCTGAAACAAGTCCCATGAATATTGCATCACTTGATGTTCTGTAACATAAGAAGTTGCCCTTCTTTGCAAATTTACCATTGCCCCATGCTGTGACATTCATAATTGTAAGGCCTGTTGGGTTATTATTATCTGTAAATCCTGTTGCACCATTATCAAATGATAAGCAGTTCATTACCTTATGTGGTGTTCCAACACCTGAACCGCCAAGCTTGAAGCCATTCATATCTCCATTAGCATAATGAACACCATTAGATAATGTTCCATTATTAAATGCCACACAGTTTCTAATTGTAATTACACCTATAGGACCTGTTGCACTCTTTGCAAATAAATCCCATCCATCATCTGAGTTGCTGTATGATATACATCCATCAAACACATTTCCTTCACCACATGTAAGCTTTGCAGCAAAACCATCTGCATTCTCACCTGTACCGCCCTGGTCAGGGAAATCACAGTTATCATGTGATGTACAGTTGATAATCAGGTTATTTGATGGCCATAAATTCTTAGTAGCAGCTGTTGTGTCATATCTTGAAATCTGAAGTCCTGAATCTCTGTTTGCCTCAAATACACATTTTTCAAAAATGTTGTTATTACCAGCAAGTAATACTCCGTTATCACCTGCGCCATAGAAGTTAATTCCCTGGAAATACCAGTAATCTCCATCTACAACTACACCTCTGTTAGCTCCATCAAGCTTCTGTGCTGAGAAATCAAACTTAACTTCCTTGCCACTTTCAGCCTTTACAATAATATAAGAGCCTGATTTTCCATTCATGGCATTATTAATTACGATTGTATCAGAAAACTTATATGTTCCCTCTTTTACAATAATTACATCGCCGGCCTTAGCTGAACTGATTGCATTAAGAATTTCATTTGAAGATGATACATACTTTGCATTCTTGAAATCTGCATCCTTCTTATTACTGATATCTGTGTACGCACCTGAGTAAGAAAGACTTGTCTTATCGTATGATGTTGTTGCATCTGAACCAGCTGTTTCCTTTTCAGTTGCCTTTGTTGCGCTCTCTGTTGCTTTTGTTGTTGTCTGTGTTTCCTTAGTTGTTGCCTGTGTAGCTTTTGTTGTACTCTCTGTTGCCTTAGTTTCTTCTGTTGTTGGATCTGGTGAAACAATCTTTGCATTAGTACCACCTACAGAAACAAGGTCTGTATTCTTGTAATTAGTAACTGTTGCCTTTAATTCCTTATCTATGGCATATACAGAATCATCTTTATCAGAGAATGTCCATGGAATTACTCCACCGCCAAGGCTTCCTGCTCCCTTTGCAGATGTTACTACTGAAGGTACATCTTCTGCATTATTAAGGCTTCCTGATTTAACCCCGAGATCCTTAGTTGTATCAAAGTTATCATAAGATGTTCCACCTGCTACAGTCTTATATGAAGATGGAACTTTTTCATCTGCTGATTTTGCAAGGTATGCATCAAATGATGTAGCATTTGCAGAATCACCTGTTTCTGAAACAGCATTTGCATAGATAATCTTCTGTGCACCTACGATAACATTTCCTGATGCTTTAATGATACCACCGTTCTCACCTGAGAATGTACCCTCACCAAGTGCATCTGTTCCCTGATTAGATGAAAGCATTGGATTCTTGCAGTTTCTGAAATAGTTATTCTGTATGAATAATGAAGAACCCATTGTTGAACCAGCACCATACTTTGCATTGCCATCGTAATAGTTGTTATACATATGCACTGACATTGTTCTTACTCTTGCATGTCTTGAATCAGAGTGATCAAACCAGTTATGATGATATGTAATATAGTTAGGACCAGATTCACTCTTCATTCCACATAAAGAACACTTACCTGAGTCATAAAAATGTACATATGAAACTGTTATATACTGTGAATTACCTTTAATGTCAATTGAACCATCACCCTTTGCCTGGTCAGCATCTCCACCTGCTTTACCATAGTACAGATCAACATTGTGAATCCATACATTGCAGTTTGCTGTATCGAGAGAAATACCATCATCCATGAAATTGATAATTGAGAAATTTCTCATCTCAACATTTCCTGCATTTCTTAAGAGGAAACCGAATCCATTGATTGTCGCATCATTTCCGATACCCTCTATTGTCATATTAAGATTTGAATAAGCACTAGCTCCTTTAATCTGTACTCCCTCAGATGAACTTGAAAACTTATCCATTGCAGCATCTGTAACACATCCGATTACACGGACATCAAGTGCTCTTGTTTCTATCCCCTTGCTAGCACTCTTTGTATATGCATCAATTATTGTCTGAAGACCTGTATATTCCTTCTCTCCCTTTGCCTCTTTTACTGATGCCTTAATTGTCTTTGCATTATCGTTAGTAACATAAAGAACAATTGCATCTTTCTTAAGTGTTCCATCCTCATTGTAAGCACCTGAACCTGTCTTATACTTTGATTCAGATGAAAATGCAAATCCGGATCTGTCATATGAACTTACATTAAGTGTCTTAGTAACCTGTGCTTTGTCAGTAACTTCCTTTCCGTTCTTTACAGGAACTACCTTAATAACATAGTCACCTGCCGCAAGTCCTACTGCATCAACCCTGTAGTAGTTCTTATACTTTCTGATAAGTTCATTGTCGATTCTTGCATAAGCAGAATCTGACTGGCTGGCTTTCTTGATATATGCTGTATATCCTTCTGCCTGATTATCAATGGACCACTGTGCATATGCTGACTCTAACCATCCTGCCGCACCATCAATAAATTTTACTGTTCCAACATCTGCCTTCACTGTAAGAAGTGATGTAGGAATCACGATACTCACAACCATAACCAATGCAAGTACCCATGCCCATTTTCTACGGGCTGCTTTGCTAATAATAGCTTTCATGTTTTGCTTTTCCTCCTCAATACATTAATTTGTGCATTTTGCTTTGACAAGCAAGGGTTTATGTCGTTATATTAGCAACTTTTACTCAAAAAGTACATGTATGTTAAGTAGGAAATAGGTACCATATTCATAATTTTTATGTATTTCATGTGAAAATATATCAAAAATATGTAAAACACCGTAGCACATTTGCTGGTAAGCTAATATGCCACGGTGCAGATTAAACATCCGGATATTCAAATATATATCTCTCATACCCATTAATTATCTTAGTATTCTCATTATACTCATATTCCTGCTTAAACTTCATCTGGTAGCTCTTATGGATATGACCATGGATAAAATACTTAGGCTTATATTTTTCCAACAGATAATTAAAGCCCTCAAAACCCTTATGCGGTTCGTCAGGCCCGTCACCTATTCCCGCTGCCGGAGAATGTGTAAGCAATATGTCAAAGCCCTTATTCTTCTTTATCGAAAACCACATTTTATTAATCCTTCGGTTCATTTCTTTCTGTGTATACTGGTTCTTTCCCTTCTTATATCTTATAGAACCACCAAGTCCCATTATACGGACCCCCTTATACACATATATCTTATTCTCAATATTGATACATCCATCCGGTGGCTGTATCTCATAACAGTCATCATGATTGCCATGCACATAAAGAACAGGTACTTTTGTAAATGATGCAAGAAACGACAGATACTGGGGCTTTAAATCCCCAGCTGAAAGTATAAGGTCTATACCTTCCAGTTTCTGCTTTTCGAAATAATCCCATAAGTACTTTGATTCAACATCCGCTAACACAAGTATTTTCATTAATAATTCCCCAGCCACCACTGCAGGCAGCATGCTTTCTATTCTTCTTCTTTGACAACACCCTGAAGTGCCATTTTTAATTTAGCATTATCTGTAAGTTCATCATACCGAGGCAGTCTGCCAACCACATTATCAAGCAGCCAGTCCATAGTAATTATATGTTCCGGATCAATAAGCTTCCCTTCTTCAACCCTTATATTACCCTGCTGATCTTTTAATTCACCCTCAAACACTTTGAACCTTGCTTCCTTAAGTTCTTTCTCAAAGAGCTTTACAAGCCTCTTAGTTGCTGACGGCAGACTCTCTGAATATATAAGGTCAACAACGCCTGCCGACATTCCCCACCAGTAATTAAGTGCCTTTACATTATCGCCGTCCTCATCCTTACTCCATGAACCACTCATAATGCTCTGTATAAGCTTTTCATAAAAAACTCCCCAGTGCCATACAGGCATAGCCAGGTGCTTATCCGAATCACTCGCTTTATACAACCCGAACTTTCTCTTACTCTTGCCCGGAGTAATCATATCCTGATTAGAAATAATGCTTATATTCTTCTTAGCAAGATTTTCCTCTGAATCATTATCATTAATACTATTCCATTCAAGGTAAACCTTGGCTCTTGGATTAACAAACTTTACTCCCAGTGCAAATGCATTAATATTCGCACACGCTCCATAAACCGGATTATCAGCTATATAACCAACATTATCATCATCAGCCATTGAGCCTGCAATAATTCCCGTTATAAACTTTGCTTCAAACATTCTCGCATAATATGACCTTATATATTTATGTGAAATATTAAGTGAACAATCAAGAATCTTTACTGACGGATGTGCTATTGCAGCTTTTAGTCCGGCCATACTCATTGCCGACGATGTCAGGAATATCAGGTCACAGCCTTTCTCTATAAGTCTGTTAATTGCTGCCTCATCACTCTGCTCCGGTATCACATTCTCCTCTACATATGTTTCTATCTGGTCACCAAATGTATCATCAATATACTGTCTTCCAAGCTCATGTGCATAGCACCACTCTGAATCCTGCGGAGTCTTTTCATACACAAATCCAACCTTAAGCTTCTTAACTCCTCCCATTGGAAGCAGATAGCTTAATATATTCTTCTTAGGTGCTGCAGCTGGTGTCATCTTAAGTTCCACTTCGCTGTTGTCATCAAGAAGCTCGAATTCAGCCCATGTCTTGGCAACATTCTTTGCCATCTCAGACTTAGTCATTCTCTTAACAGCATCATATCCGTGAATGTGAATAAATCGTAAAAATGAATCTCCCGTCGGAAAATCGAACTTATCCCCTCCTCTTGATTCATAAGCAAGCCTGAAATTAAGATAGCACGAAACAAGGTCTTTCTTATCATCCTCATCCATTGGTTCTCCTGGTGTAATTCCAACCAGCTCCATAAGAGTTGTAAAACTGCCCTCTTTGCTGAAATATATATCGTTTAACTTAGTAGATTTATAAAAATCCATGAATTCATAATATATCTTAACATCAGGATCATCACTATACTTAGGTATCTTTCTTATAACCTGTGCACTTACTGTCACCGCCTTAAAATACTTAAGTACACTGACTCTTTTATTACCTTCAAGCACATAGAACTTATTCATGTACTCATATACTTTAATATCGTCTCTTATTCCCTCATTTACCTGACTGTCGCTAAGTGAAGCCCACTTTGCCGAAAATTCTGTTCCCCAGTCAAGTATAGGCATAAAGTTGTCTGCAAATGCTGTAGTTCTTCCCGCTGTACATGTTCCTACTACCAGCCTTAATGGAATCTGGTCACTTCCAAGACTGACTTCTCTGTCAATACTGCTTTCATCAATAATATCCTCCAGAACCGGAAGATATGGATAAGTACCCTTATTTACACACGCATGATATTCTTTTTTACCAATCTTTACTGCACTGAGATAATCCTGCACTGACATATCTTTTACCTTTCCTTTCTGTCTGCATTCTACCCTTTAATGTTCCTGTATGTAACATTTGCAGACCGCCATATCTTATTTATTTCTACTTACATATATAAAACTATCACATTTTCACCAAAAAATACACCTTAAAATTGACTTTTGTTAATTATGCTAGTATCTTATTCGATAGGCTTGAAATTTTTCTATATTTCCGGTCTGAATAAAATGCATGCAGATACGCATTTAAAGAAATGGAGTATACATATGAATATTGAATTTTCTAAAAGAGCTGACCGCTTTGGCAGCAACATTTTTAATATACTTAATGAAAAGAAGAACGACCGACTTGCACAGGGAAAGCCGGTATATAACTTTACTGTAGGGACTCCTGATTTCAAGCCTGATGAATCTGTTATGAAGGTTGTTTCAGATGCAGCACTTGATCCTGAGAATTACAAATACTCACTTGGTGATACTGATGAGCTGCTTGACGCCGTATGCAAATGGTACAAACGCCGTTACAACACTGTTATCACACCTGATGAAGTCACCTCTGTATTCGGAACCCAGGAAGGTATGGCTCATATTGCCCTTGCTTTGTGCAATCCGGGAGATTTATGCTTAGTTCCTAATCCGGGATATCCTATATTCGAGATCGGACCATTCCTGTGTGATGCACAGATTGCTTATTACAATCTTCTTCCAGAGAATGATTATCTTATAGATTTTGATTCTATCGATGAAGATACTGCAAAAAGAGCCAAAATGATGGTTGTATCTTATCCTCTGAATCCTGTATGTGCTACTGCACCTGACGAATTCTATGATAAGCTCATCGCATTTGCCAAGAAATATAACATCATTATTATTCATGACAACGCATATTCTGAGATTATATATGACGGACAGATTGGCGGCTCTTTCTTAAGCCACGAAGGTGCTATGGAAGTCGGAGTTGAATTCAACTCTCTTTCTAAGACTTATAATCTTACTGGTCTGCGCCTTTCATTTCTTATCGGAAACCGTGAAATCGTAAGCAAATTCAAAACTGTCCGCTCACAATTTGACTATGGAACAAGTCTTATATACCAGAAAGCTGCTGTTGCTGCACTTAACGGTCCGCAGGAATATGTCGCTGACAACCGTGCTGAATATGAGTTAAGAAGAAATGCTCTCGTTGCCGGAATTAAGAAGCTTGGACTTAAACCTGCTGATGTTAAAGGCACAATGTTTGTATGGGCTGCTATTCCTGACGGCTATACCAGTTCAGCTGATTATGTTATGGAACTTCTTAATAAGACTGGTGTTTTATGTACACCAGGAAGCAGCTTCGGAAGCCTTGGTGAAGGTCATGTAAGATTTGCTCTTGTACTTCCTCATGAAGAAATTGAGAATATATTTTCTAATCTGTAATTCACTAAAAAACATAATATACGTACAAAACCCCGTATCCTGCAAAACAGAATACGGGGTTTATATGTATCTTTGCTATTAACAATCACTGGTGATTAGCCACGGATCTTCTTAACAAGAGCAACAGCCTCTGCTGTCATATCCTTAATCTTGTCAAATTCTCCTGCCTTAATCATATCACCCTTAACCATCCATGATCCACCACAGCAGAAGATCTTATCGCATGATAAGAATTCCTCAAGGTTAGCTGTGTTGATACCACCTGTAGGCATGATTCTTACATTAGTGTAAGCTGCGCACATAGCCTTGATCATCTTAATTCCACCTGCAGCTGTAGCTGGGAAGAATTTAACTCTTGTAAGGCCTCTCTTAACAGCCTGAGCAAGCTCTGAAGGTGTAACGATACCTGGCATAACAGGAATGTTCTTAGAAATACAGTAATCAACGATTTCTGGATCAAATCCTGGGCTTACGATAACTGAAGCACCAGCTGCTACAGCTCTATCAACCTGCTCTGTTGTAAGTACTGTACCTGCTGCAAGTACCATATCTGGATATGCTTCATGCATAAGACGGATAGATTCCTCAGCTGCTGCTGTACGGAATGTAACCTCTGCACAAGGAAGACCACCATCAACTAAAGCCTTAGCTAATGGAAGTGCATCTTTAGCATCATTCAATACTACTACTGGAATTACTCCAAGTTCTTCAAATTTGTCTGCAATATTGCTCATAATTATATAGACTCCTTTCATATTTTCCCAATCTCTGGGATAATTTTGTCCGCAAATATTCTATCACACTCTTAGCACCATTACAAGCATTATAAATGTTGTTATTCCCTCAGCAACAGCATACGCAAGCCATACTCCTGTCATTCCAAAAAGTGCTGACATTACAAAAACTGCACCTAAAATCAGCACAAATCCTCTTGCCACAGAAACAACTGCCGCTTTAAACGCATCCTCTGTTGCACTGAATGCACCGCCACCTACAATATTAATTCCCGCAAAGAATATTCCAATAAAATATAACTTAACGCCTTCTGTTGCGTAAAGCCTTAACATTTCTGAACCTTCACTGTTAAACACTGCGACAAACTGTCCTGCAAATATAAACAATATACTATACATAACCGCTGCAAGTACAAATGCTGTTGTATATCCCATTCGTTTTAACTGTGTACATCCATCCTTGTCTCCCCTGCCGAAACAACTGCTTATAAGTGGCTGACTTCCCTGTGCAACACCATTAAATACCGCAGTTGTGACAATTGCAATATTAGCCACAACTCCGTATGCAGCTACTCCGACATTACCAGCCAGCTTAAGTATTACGAAATTAAAAGCAAGTGTAATGACCGCTGACGACATCTCTCCAACAAATGCCGATATACCAAGCTGGCATCCTGCCACAAGTTTTCTTACTGAAGGCTTACACACAACAAGCCTGACACTGCTTTTCTTAGAGAAGAAATGTATGCTGCATATTCCCATACCTATAATCGGTGACAAAGCTGTTGCCAGTGCTGCACCTTCCATTCCCAGATTCATCGGGAACATGAGAATATAGTCAAATACTATATTAAACAGACTGCTAAAAAGTGTTGCACTCATAGCAATTCCCGGGGCTCCGTCATTTCTTACAAATGCATTAGTCACATAGTTACACATAAACATCGGTGCAAAACACATGAATATCTTAGTGTAATTATTCCCAACTGCTACAATATGTTCATCAGCTCCTAGAACACGCATGATATCTGCCGAAAAGAATATTCCGGCAAAAACGAATATCATACTTGACATTATACACCATATTAATGCATTCCAGAAATAATCATCTGCATCTGCATCTTTTTTAATCTTACTGATTGCATATCTTATAGCTGAACCAACACCAATCATCTCACCAATTGAGAATATTATACTATATAATGGCATAACAAGATTTAATGCTGTAAGTCCGTCTGCTCCCTTTGCTATAGATATAAAATACGAGTCAGCAAGAACGTAGCATGAAAACCCTATCATTCCGAGAATATTCTGCGATACATATTTAGAAAAATTCTTTCTGTTTTCCTCCTTGCTCATCGAAATCTCCTTAATTAAATAATATAAGTTACAAAAACGGCTCCCGTTGGGAGCCGCATTTTACACACTATCATATCTCTTAACACAAAGCAATTACATGCCCATGATTATTTACTTAGTTCCGAAGATTCGGTCTCCGGCATCCCCAAGTCCTGGGCAAATATAAGCATCTGCGTTAAGCTCTCTGTCAAGATGTCCAATGTATATCTGAACATCTGGATGCGCCTTATGAAGCTTTTCAACTCCCTCTGGGGCAGCTATGATACACATGAACTTAATCTGCTTTCCGCCAACCTTCTTTATCTGGTCAATTGCATCAACTGCCGAACCACCTGTTGCAAGCATCGGATCTGTTACAACAATAGTTCTTTCCTCAATTGGATGTGGAAGCTTGCAGTAATATGGTACCGGCTCATGTGTCTCTTCATTACGGTACATTCCGATATGTCCAACCTTAGCAGTTGGTACAAGTGAAAGTACACCAGGAACCATTCCAAGACCTGCCCTTAAGATAGGAACAATTGCAAGCTTACGGCCTGAAATCATAGGTGTCATACAAGTTTCAATAGGTGTCTCAATCTCAACATCTTCTGTCGGAAGGTCTGATAAAGCCTCAAAGCCTTCAAGCATAGCTATTTCTTCAACGAGCTTTCTAAATTCATTAGTTCCTGTTTTCTTATCTCTAAGAATTGAAATCTTATGCTGGATAAGTGGATGTGTAAATATAGTTATATTCTTCTCATTCTCAAAATCCATCATTATTAAGTACCTCCAAATTTTATTGTTATTTACTTATTATCTTCTGATTCTTCTTTTTCAGAGTCTGTGTTCATAACATAAACTCCACGGCTGCTGTCACCTGCTGGATTCTTACCAAATTCATAATCATTACCAGGTAATATAGCATTAAGAAGAATACCTGCTATAGCAGCGATTGCAAGTGCTGTAAGTGTTATAGATGTTCCACCGATTGTAAATGTAAGTCCACCACCGAAGCCTAAACCACATACGAATATAACACCTGCAATAATAAGGTTTCTTGACTTAGTAAGGTCAACCTTGTTCTCAACAACATTTCTTACACCGATAGCTGAAATCATACCATAAAGCATGAATGATATACCACCGATAATTGCTGTTGGCATAGTTGATATAACTGATGAAAACTTAGGTATGAATGAAAGTATAATTGCAAATACTGCTGCAATTCTGATTACTCTTGGGTCATATACCTTAGAAAGTTCAAGAACTCCTGTGTTCTCACCATATGTAGTATTAGCCGGACCTCCAATTGCACCTGCAAATGCTGTTGCAACACCATCACCGATAAGTGTTCTGTGAAGTCCCGGATCTGCTAAGTAGTTTTCTTCAACTGTAGCTGAAATAGCTGACATATCTCCGATATGCTCCATCATTGTTGCAATAGCAATCGGTGCCATAACAAGGATTGATGTAACATCAAATTTCATAAACTGGAACTTCGGAATTCCTACCCATGAAGCAGATGCAATTGATGAGAAATTAAGTATCGCTGAACCATCAGGATTATGTACTCCGCATGCATTAAGAATAAGTGCAAATACATATGAAATTACTACACCCATAAGAATAGGGATAATCTTGAAAAGTCCCTTGCCCCATATATTGAATATAATAATTACAGCAAGTGCAACAAATGCAAGTAACCAGTTAGCTGATGCATTAGTGATTGCTGAACCTGCAAGTGAAAGACCAATACATATAATAATAGGTCCTGTAACTACAGGTGGAAGGAATTTCATAACTCTGTTGACTCCAACAAGCTTAATTATAAGTGCAAGTACAAAGTAAAGCATTCCGGCAACAAATATACCACCACATGCATAAGCAGCTTTATCATTAGCTGACATTCCAGCATACATACCGCTGTCAAGATTAGCTACTGTGTAGAATCCACCAAGAAATGCAAAGGAAGATCCTAAGAATGCAGGTACTTTGAACTTAGTACACAGGTGGAATATCAATGTACCAAAGCCTGCACAGAAAAGTGTTACTGATACAGACAGACCTCTGGTAAGCTCCTCACCGCAGGCAGCCTGAAAATATCCTGATACCAGAATAGGTACAAGGATAGTTGCGCCAAACATGGCAAACATATGCTGAATACCAAGAATCAGCATTTTCGCTTTACCAAGCTTTCTGGCATCACGAATAGGTTCGATTTTCTTTTGTTCCATAATACGCTCCAATCAATATATATATTTTCATATTATTATAAAACATATTATGATTTAGGGCAATGAAAAAATATTCCATTTTAAACATTTCGGGGCATGAAAAGCTTTCGCCTTCCATGCCCCGAAACTCGTGTTATGGTCAGAAATTGGATTATTTTTCTTCCGCAATAGCAGCCTGTGCTGCAGCAAGTCTTGCAATAGGTACTCTGAATGGTGAGCAGCTCACATAATCAAGACCAATCTTGTGGCAGAATGCAACTGATGAAGGATCTCCACCATGCTCTCCACAGATACCTATGTGAAGATTCGGATTAACCGGTCTTCCAAGCTTTATTGTCATCTCCATAAGCTTACCAACACCATTCTGGTCAAGCTTTGCAAATGGGTCATTCTCAAATATCTTAGATTCATAATATGCATTAAGGAACTTACCAGCGTCATCTCTTGAGAATCCGAATGTCATCTGTGTAAGATCGTTAGTACCAAAGCAGAAGAAATCAGCTTCCTTGGCAATCTCATCAGCAGTAAGTGCAGCTCTTGGAATCTCAATCATAGTACCAACCTCGTATTCAAGGTCGATTCCTGCTGCCTTAATCTCTTCATCTGCTGTCTCAACAACAGTCTTCTTTACATACTTTAATTCCTTAACCTCACAGATAAGCGGAATCATAATCTCAGGCTTAACATTCCAGTCTGGATGTGCCTTCTTAACATTGAGTGCAGCTCTGATAACAGCTCTTGTCTGCATCTTGGCAATCTCTGGATATGTTACTGCAAGACGGCATCCTCTGTGTCCCATCATTGGATTAAACTCATGAAGACTTGCAATAATATTCTTAATAGTCTCTACTGACTTGCCCTGTGATTCAGCTAACTTCTTAATATCTTCTTCCTCTGTAGGAACAAATTCATGAAGAGGTGGATCAAGGAATCTGATAGTTACAGGATTACCTTCAAGTGCCTCATAAAGTGCTTCGAAATCTCCCTGCTGATATGGCAGAATCTTATCCAGTGCTGCTTCTCTTTCTTCTACAGTATCAGAACATATCATCTCTCTGAATGCTGCAATTCTGTCCTCTTCAAAGAACATATGCTCAGTACGGCAAAGTCCTATACCTTCTGCTCCAAGTTCTCTTGCCTTCTTGGCATCCTTAGGAGTATCTGCATTAGTACGAACCTTTAACTTTCTGTACTTATCAGCCCACTCCATAACTCTTCCAAACTCTCCTGCAATCTTGGCATCAACCGTAGGAATCTGCCCATCATATATGTTGCCTGTTGTACCATCAATAGATATATAATCTCCTTCATGGTATTCCTTGCCTGCAAGTGTGAACTTCTTATTAGCTTCATCCATTGCAATATCACCACAGCCAGATACACAGCAGGTTCCCATACCTCTTGCAACAACCGCTGCATGGCTTGTCATACCTCCTCTTACAGTAAGAATACCCTGTGAAGCCTTCATACCTGTAATATCTTCTGGCGATGTCTCAAGTCTTACAAGAACAACCTTCTCGCCTCTTGCATTCCACTCTTCTGCGTCTTCTGCTGAGAAAACAATCTTACCACATGCAGCGCCAGGAGATGCTCCAAGACCTCTTCCTGCTGGAGTTGCAGCCTTAAGTGCAGCTGCATCAAACTGAGGATGAAGAAGTGTATCAAGATTACGAGGATCAATCATTGCAACTGCTTCCTTCTCTGTTCTCATCCCCTCATCTACAAGATCGCATGCAATCTTTAATGCTGCCTGTGCTGTTCTCTTACCATTACGTGTCTGTAACATGAACAGCTTACCATGCTCTACTGTAAATTCCATATCCTGCATATCTCTGTAATGTTCTTCCAGAGTTGCACACACATCCTTAAACTGCTCAAATGCTTCCGGGAACTTCTCACTCATTTCCTGAATATGCATTGGAGTTCTTACTCCGGCAACAACATCTTCACCCTGTGCGTTAGTAAGGAACTCTCCAAAAAGTCCTTTAGCACCAGTTGCAGGATCTCTTGTAAATGCAACACCAGTTCCACAGTCATCCCCCATATTACCAAATGCCATAGACTGTACATTAACTGCTGTTCCCCAAGAATAAGGAATATCATTATCTCTTCTGTATACATTAGCTCTTGGGTTGTCCCATGAACGGAATACAGCTTTTATAGCTCCGTATAACTGTTCCTTAGGATCATCTGGGAAATCCTTGCCAATCTTAGACTTATATTCAGCCTTAAACTGTGTTGCAAGCTCCTTAAGATCATCCGCTGTAAGCTCTACATCAAGCTTAACCCCTCTCTCATCCTTCATCTTGTCAATAAGCTCTTCGAAATATTTCTTACCAACTTCCATAACTACATCTGAATACATCTGGATAAATCTTCTATAACAATCCCATGCCCATCTTGGATTGCCGGATTTCTGTGCAATTACATTAACAACGTCCTCGTTAAGTCCAAGATTAAGGATTGTATCCATCATACCCGGCATAGAAGCTCTTGCTCCAGAACGAACAGAAACTAAAAGTGGATTCTCCATATCTCCAAACTTCTTGCCTGTAATCTGTTCCATCTTCTCAATATGTTCGTTAATCTGTCCCATGATCTCATTATTGATTTCTCTACCATCCTCGTAATACTGGGTACAAGCTTCCGTAGTAATAGTAAACCCCTGTGGAACCGGAAGACCAATATTAGTCATCTCTGCCAGATTCGCACCTTTACCACCAAGAAGTTCACGCATATCTGCGTTACCCTCTGTAAACAAATACACCCATTTCTTTCCCATAACAAAACCTCCATAATTTAATATTCAGTTATTTAAGTAGTATATTTCTTAGCTTGTTAAAATTATAACATAGTAATCGTTTTCGTGCAACCATAAATGTATTTATTTTAATACAATTTTATATACAAGCCTTACATTTACAGAATATGCTTAATATGGGAAAATATTCATGCTGTACTAAATAGTACAACAATAGAACCATCACTGAAAACACAATATAAGGAGGATTTTTCTATGCCTAAAGACCCTGTTATGCTTTTAAGCTTTGTCAATACACAACTTCGAGACAATTACAATTCATTAGAGGAACTGTGCAAATCTTATATGGTTTCTGAAAAAGAGATAACTGATAAGTTAAAGACAATTAATTATGAATATAATACTGAAAAGAACCAGTTTATCTAAAAAGCAGGTATAATATACAGACTCACTCTGCACATTACACCTGCTATATCAATTACTTATTATTTCTGTCTTGCAGCGGCTCTAGCTGTCAGCTTTCCATCTACAAGGTCAATAACAATATCATCACCTGTATTGATATTGCCTGCAAGTATTAACTTGGCTGCCAGTGTCTCAACTGTCTTCTGGACATATCTCTTAAGCGGTCTTGCACCATACATTGGGTCAAATCCGTTTTCAACTATGAAATCCTTGGCTGCATCTGTAAGAACAATCTCAAGCTCTTTATCTGCAAGTCTCTTGTTAACATCTGCAACAAGAAGATTGATAATATTGCTGATATTATCCTTAGTAAGAGGCTTGAACATAATTATCTCATCAAGACGATTAAGGAATTCAGGTCTGAAATGATTCTTTAAATCACCCATAACAGCTTCCTCTGCCTCTGGCTTAATTGAGCCATCAGGATTGATGCCTTCAAGCAGATATGAAGAACCAATGTTACTTGTCATTATGATTATAGTGTTCTTAAAATCCACAGTTCTTCCCTGTGAATCAGTGATACGGCCATCATCAAGTACCTGTAAGAGGACATTAAATACATCTGGATGTGCTTTCTCAACTTCATCAAAAAGAACAACTGAATATGGTTTTCTTCTTACAGCTTCTGTAAGCTGTCCACCTTCATCATAACCTACATATCCTGGAGGCGCTCCGATAAGTCTGGATACTGAATA
>ERZ773209.460-NODE-460-length-29044-cov-14.237987_pt1 | contig 29044 bp, 19 predicted proteins | sample MGYA00511109_ERZ773209 | MGnify/ENA primary metagenome ERZ773209 (study PRJEB29015, sample SAMEA2737786) | human gut metagenome | biome: human gut; feature: human-associated habitat; material: faeces | place: China | collected 2012 ...
TTGGATATTTTAAATCTGGTAAATTGCCAAATGCATTTTTAAATTCATTAATCTCACTTTCCGTATATGTTTTACTTGTATTTGCTTCTGACAATTTTGAATTATCAACTTCGTCCCATGAAACCATCATACTTTCAAATGAAGTTCCCAACATGCACTTAGTCAATATTGACATTATAGCATCTCCAATTGCTCTAACTATTTCTACTAGTGGACCTAATAATGTTCCAAAGTCATCATTAATATCTGCGCCTAAATTATCATCATCTGCATTTGTAACATCTTGATCTGGGTCTATTGTTTCTTCCGTAGTACTTGCTGTTGTACCAGATGTAGTACTCTGTGTTACTGTTGTAGCCGAAGTAACTGCATATATAATACTACTATAATTAAATTGAAATAAAATATTCATTAATATAATACATGTTAATAATTTATATACAATTTTTTGCACATTTTCACCTCATTCTTTATGTTGTTTTGCTATCAAAATATCTTATTGATGCACTTACTGCTTTTTCTTCTTTTCTTGTTTTTTCTGCTTTTTCTGTATCCATTCCTTTTGTAATTGAATCCAAATATTGTTTTTCTCTCTTTGGATTATATGTAATTGATGATATATTCTGTTTTTTCCTCTTCTTTTTATGTGTAAGTATAGACATTGCAATTACATCTTGTTTATCTCTTTCTTTATCAATTGCCTTTTCCTTAGCTCTTCCTGTTAAGTTTGCAGTTTCTGGATTTTCTTCAACTTCTTCTTTTGCAACTGCATTAGAATATGTTATACATTGTTTTATTTCATCCAAATCTATGAAGCCTCTTGTTACATAATTATCTACAATTCTATCTCTATACTCTCTCCATTCATTTCCATATTTTTCTTTACAGAATTGTATTACATCATCTCTATTTTTAAAGTTTTCTTTATATACTTCCATCTTTTCATTTTTATCATATCCCTCAACATACCCTGTTCCGAAAGTATCTATAATATTATCCGTCTTTTTAGTACCATATGCATATCCTACTGAAAAAGATGCTAATGCCTCTGTTGGTTTATAATGACCATCTGTTAAACTTATTCCAGCTTGAACTGCAGCTGCCGTAATTCCTATTCCAGCTCCAACAGCTCCTTTAGCTATATTTCTTACAAACCTTTTTCCATTATATTTTGCAGTTCTATTTACATCATATATTGGTCTTATTGCCCTTTTCCCTATAGCTCCTATACCACTACCAATTCTCATAGCTACTCTTCCACCTCTAGAATTTGCTATATTTGACATTGTCTGTCCTACAGGTGTTTCGAGTGCTTGTGCAGTTAAATCTTTTCTTTTTTCATGCATACTTCTCATAAGTTGTTTTATTGGTTTTTTATTTGCTGGTAATTCACTTCTAGGAATTATATCACCTAATAACTTTGGTCTTCCAATTGGCTCTTCTATATCTTGAATATTATTATTATTGCTCAATCTATGATTTGTATTATCACCTATTGGTCCATTATTATTTTCATCATCATCTATATTTTCTCTATCATCATCTGCTGATGTTGGAGATTGTGTAGTTTGTATTGAATCATTTAATAATTCTGCTGTTTTATAATCTTTATTTAATGCTCCTGGATGATTTTCATCTTTTTTATTTAATAGTTCATTTATAAACATATCAAATGTTTCAGAACGCATTCCAGTATTTCCAACACTTCCTATTTCTTCTTTATCAGATAAAATACAAACTGCTGTATTTTTTACATTAGTTTTAAACAACTCATTCTTCTCATAAGGATATGTTGCTGTCTTTGTCTCTCCATCCTTAGGTGTTACTGTTATAACAAGTCCGTCGTCTGTTTTTTCCATAGTAAATGTTACAACTGTACCTGCTGGGATTGTTGAATCAATTCCAGATGCAGCACCCGCTAACTCTGATGATGACTTTGAATATATCATTTTAAGCTGATTAGATTTTCTGATACCTGCTGTTACAATGTAATCCTTATTAAATGCTCCAAAGAATATACCATTAGAATTGCTTGAACCACATTCATTAATTGTTATATCTGCTGTAAGCTTATTGGCATCGCTTGTCTCCTCGAATCCATAGAAGCTTGCTGATGTAAATGCTGTCTCTTCTTTAGCTGGCATTGCTCCGCCTGTCTGTGTCATAACAAGTCTCTGGCCTGTCGGCTGTACAACAAGACCTGACTCAGAACCGTAACCATAGGTCTTAGGCATTGCCTTCTGTTCTACATATTCAACATCCTTTGCAGGATATACAACTGATATTGAAGCAATATAAGCTGAACCTATTGATACAATCTCTATACTTCCTGATTCTTTAGAATCATAATTATACACAGTCGTTGCTTCTGTTGTTGAAGCCGCAGTTCCATTAATTGTATATAATGCATACTGTGCCTGATAAGCTGTTACCGATACAGTACACTTTCCACTAACCGGTACAGTAATTTTAGCTCCTGTTGTAAACTGTGCTGAATTAGGTGAAGCTCCATTCGGAACTAACTTTCCTTTTGTTGCATCTACATACAAACCGTTATAATATCCTGTTTTACTTTGGATATTATCTTTATAGTAGTTACCATCAGCACTCTGAACGAATGACCATTTAGTAATCTGCTCAAATACTAATGTCTGTGTAGCATCTGCTCCATTTACTGTAACAGTATCTCCTGCTGTAATCTTATAAGGCTGTGCTTCAAAATCACCACTAAGAGAAAGTGTATATGAACCATCTCTTAATTGCACAGAGTCCTTATTTGCAAATATGTATGTATAACCGTCTTCCTTATTAGTGTATGTATATGTAACACTCTTTCCTGTCATATCCGGCTCTTCTGGAAGAGTAAGTGATACCTTATGCACTGGCTTAAGTGAAACTTCAAAGTTTAATGTTGAATCCTCTGAATATGATATTCCGGTCTTAGTTGAAGTGATATCATAATCATTAACTCCCTTAAGGCCTACACTATATGTAATTCCTTTTTCTAATTTAGCTGAATATGTATTTTTAATCTTATCTATTATAACCTCTGGTACATATTCTGTATCATCAGTTGTTGTAAATACAAGATTAAGATTATCTGTATCATAATCATCTGCAAAACCTGTTATAGTTCCTGTAACTGTACATGTAGACAGCTTCATAATACTAAGATTAGCTGTTATGTCTGATGATGATGTACTTATCTTATGTGTTGCCACACCACTTGCAATGATATAAGCTGGATTACTAAGAGATAACTCATACTCCATTTCGGTATCCTCTGCCGGAACTTCAACTAAATAATTTCCATCCTTAACATCTGATGTATATGTAAGACCTGTTGTCTTATTAGTTGCAACCACCTGTAAATCAGATGGAATCTCTGAATTAGATGTAACAGTTCCTGATATTGCTTTCTTATCAAAATTCTGGCAATCTATTGATAAGGATTTGATGTAATTATTTTTGCCATCTGTTGTTTTTTCAAATCCTAATGTTAACTCCCCCTCATCCCCTGTAAGATAACAGATAAATTCTAAATCAACATAATTCTTATCTTTATCGTTTATTGCATAAGATGTACATTCAACCTTATTTAAAACTTTACCAGTTATATTAAGTGTATTTTCAAGTATACCTTCTTTATCTGCACCAGTATTTTTGTATGCAGTAAGCTTAATAACCGCCTTATCTCCATTAGCCGGCATTACAATCTTTGTTCCGGTATTTACCTGAATTCTTGTGTTTGTTGCATCTGGCTGAAATTTTCCAGATGGTGTTGCATCTACATATAATACATCTTTGCCAGCATTAGTATAAGTTCCTGTAACCTTCTGTATTGATGATTGAGAATTACTTGCTGAAACACTTCCTGTATAATCCCATTCTGCCTTAGTATGTCCCTCTGCAAATGCTGCTGCAGTTTCAGCATAGCTTGTTGAGGAATCAACCTGCATTGACTTAAAATAATTTCCCTTATCAGAAGTTATTGTAATTGATACTGATGATACACCTTTTTTCGGTTCACCAGTAATTACATAATTCTTCCAGCCTGTAGCTGACTGCTCTGTCACTTTAATATTAGATAAACCTGTACACTGGATATTATCAGCAGTTATTGCATAATATGCATTTAATGTTATTGTACATGTCTTTGCACCACTAACAACTGGAAATGTAAGTGTTGTACCTTTATTAGCCTGATAATCTCCATTACTTACTCTGTTAGTAATCTTTGCACCTTTAGCTGTTGCATCCACTAACAATTCATCTCCGCTGGAATTAACCAGTTTTCCTGATTTTCCATTTAATTCTGTGACAGAATTGTCACTATCGCCATCTGCATACATGGTATCTTTAACTGTCCATGATGCACTGGCTTTGGTTGCTGCTTTAACCGTAATGTTAAACAGCCCGTCTGGCAACGAAATACCTGACAACACTAATGCAACTGTCATTAATACTGCCGATACGCGCTTAAACCAGCTTTTCTTTTTCTGATTTTTCATAGCTTCTCCCTTTCTTGCCCGTATAAACAAACTATATTAAAATATCATATATTGTTTTTTCGCGGGCCATACAATTTGTTAAACATTAACAACTTGCAAACAAAATATGTATCAAAAATACAACATTATACCTATTATCACCACTGAAATATGGCGTTTTACCCCCTCCAATACAGATTTATAGTCCTTTTTACCTATTTTTCACATTTTTTCACAAAAAATGTGCCATAACAACCAAAATTGTTATGGCACAACATTTATATATTAATCATTATTCATAATAATACAGATACACATCTTCTGGCAGCTTATACCCTGAATCCTCTGTTTTCTATATTATCTGTCTGTGTCTCATTACTGATTCCGCCCTTAGAATATGTAAGACCTGAATATACTGTCTGTGTATTCTTCATCAGTGGTTCTGATGTATCCTGTTTACTGACTTCATAGAAAGATTCCCTTAAATTCTTCAGCAATCCCCTGACGCGTTTTAATTCTGCTTTGTTAAGATTTACTGATACAGATATAAGAGTTCTTTTTATGTGATTATATATCAAAAAAAGATTAGCAGACACTTCATATTGCATATCCAATCCACTTATCAGCTGGTCAATAACCTTACCAGACATATATATGTTATCCCTTATCTGCACTTCTTCATCTGATTCGCATGCATCTTCAAGATACCGGTCTGCTAAATCATACAGAATTACAACAAGCTGTGATGCAGTGGCTTGCGTAATCCTATATTGAAATGTTTTTATCAATTCCTTAGTCATACATTTCCTTTCCAATACGACTACTACAACATTATTACTACATTTACTGTAATAACTGCAATACCTGTGAAGGTCTTTCATTAGCCTGTGCAAGTATTGATGTGGCAGCCTGTGTAAGAACCGTTTCTGATGTATATGTTGTCATTTCCTCTGCCATATCAGTATCTATCATAGTTGATAAAGACTTGGTGAGATTCTCGTTAGAAACATCAAGGTTATTAGTTGTATGATCAAATCTGTTCTCATATGCACCAAGCTTCGAACGTATTTCATTAGTCCTGGTGATAGCCTGGTCTACAGTTGATATAGCCTGTGATGCTGTATAATGAGTCATAACATTAAGATTATCTGTTCCTAATGTATATGTTGTAATTGCCGGTATATCAATAACAATAACCTGATCTTGATTAGCTCCTACATGTATGCTCATTGTACCAACATCTGTAACTTCCTGATTGATCGTTTTTGCTGTTCCTGCACCAGCAACAGACGAACCATTATTGTTGCTGTCATCAAAAATAGTTCCCACTGTATTCCCTGGAACATCCAAAGAAAAATTCTTATTATTAACATCTGTTACTGTTATAACGGTTCCCTTTGTAGAAACAATTGCTGAATTGGCAAATCCTACTCTGTCTCCATTATTATCAGTGGCAATCTCTGCCTTAACATCACTTCCCTCTACGAGAATTCCATCCTTTGCAGCAGCCTGTGGTATTCCAAGCATATTTGCAAGACTTGCATTATCACATGTTATATTCATTCTCTGGTCACTTCCGTACTGATTAGTCATAATAACAAGTGTCGAACCCGCATAACTGGCTGTTGGCTCGTAGCCTGCATATTCTGTTCCATTAGCTGCTGTATCATTATTAAGGCTTGCTGTTGCAAATGCAGAGCCACCTGTAATATTAACACCATCAATTATTTTTCCCATTACTACATCCAGAGTATCCCCCTCTGTAATGTTAATACTGTAACCGTTAATCTTTATTACACCTGCCTCATCAGCTGCAATAGGAGTTGTAGCTGACATGCTGATAGTACCCGTACCTACCGCGATAGCCTGTCTGGCATCCTCTGTAACTGTAATTCCATATATGCCTGCTGTATAATTATCAGATACTGAAAGCTGATTAACTCCCTGCAGGTCTGAATATACTCTTCTTGAAAGATTACCGTTAATAAGAGACTGTGTATTAAATTCTGTCTGTTCTGATATTCTGTCTATCTCTTTATTAATCTGGTTTATCTCTTTCTGGATAGCTTCTCTTTCATCATCTGAATTAACATCATTAGCTGCCTGTACACTAAGCTCCTTTAATCTTGTAAGCATACTCTGGATTTCATTGATTGCACCTTCTGCTGTACTTATAACAGAAACTCCATCCTTAGCATTATTCCCAGCCTGATCAAGACCTTTTATCTGAGCTCTCATTTTCTCAGATATTGCACAGCCTGCGGCATCATCCTTAGAACCGTTTATCTTGTATCCTGATGATAATCTCTGTATTGATGTTGACAGATTATTCTGTGATTTCTGTAATGCATTATTGGCAACAATCGCTGCCACATTAGTTCCTATTCTCATATCTTAACCTTTCTGTCTGTCCAATTTACCTGTTCATGCTCTATATATCGGACTTTCTGTGCAAATCTTTAGCCTGCAAGCAGTTTTACAATCTGTGCTGCAATTTCATACAGCTTATCTGTTGCCACACTGTCAGCCGCTGCTTCATAAGTCACATACGGCACATCTGACGATTTTGTAATGTTGACGGCCACATTTGTAAAGCCAAATACTTCTTTTAAGGATTCTTCCATATCATCAAGAAGCTGGATTCCTTCATCTGAAACTGCTGTGTCACTGACAATGTACATACCAAGACTTTCTCTGTCAGCCTTAGCCTCAACAGAAACTTTTCCTAATACGCTGCTTAGCATGTTTACAGATATACGACCTTTATTGTCGTCATCCTGAACCAATGTAAGCTTCAGCATGCCTGTACTTCCTGAGTCTGTTATATATGGTATTCTGTAATCATGCCTTAATGCCAGATTCTTAATATATCCAATTGTTCTGTCTTTAAGTCTTAAATCCAGAAATCCCTCGTAATTGACATCTATCTGTGTATCAAGGTCTCCTGCTTTGGAAAGAACCTCCTGAAGTTCTTCCTCTGTCTCATCTTTCATTTCTTCATACATAAGTGACAGTTTTTCTTTATGTCCGATTTTTTCAATCGAATCCCTTGCATAATCACGTGTTGTCTTAACACCTCTGATATCCGGGAACTGTCCGGATTCTAAAAATGCTTTAACAGCCTGTATGTTACCACTGTTTATTTCTGTATCTGCATTTCTTATCTGCCTCAATATATCAGCCCCTGCCTGAACTGCTGCCTGCTGTTCCTTAAGATATTCCTCATAATATTGTTCCTCGGCTGCCGCATCGAAGTTATCCTCTAACTGTTCAATAAACATTTCAACTGACTGCTCTCCGATTCCGGATGAGTTATCCACATTCTTTAATGTATTCGGGGTAACTAATCCACCATTTGCCATGAATAATGCACTGTAATAGTTAGCAATTCCGCTTACCTCTGCCATTCCTGTATTCTCATCAATAACAGCGTCCATGTCATAATGCTTTCTTGAATTATATGCAGTCATAAGATTATTCATAGTGACCTCAGCTCCCTGCTTAATCAGCGCACCTGCTGCCACTCCGGCATCTCTGGTGAATATATTCATCATCTGGTATATTCCTATAAACTGCTTTCTCTGCTCTTTAGTAATACCATTGGTACGGTCAAGCTTATAAAGAAACTTTGAAAACTTCTCCTCATTATCTTTAGATGCTTTATCATTAGCCTCTGTAAGATATTCGTTGACTTCCTCAATTGAAGCATTCATTGGATTTACTCCGTCTTTTATCATATTAAGAACTGTCTCCGGTTTCATATTCTTAATAAGATTATTAATCATTGCATTAACAGATTTGACTATCTCTACATTTTCCTTTGTCATATCCATGTTATTAGCAGCCAGTACCTTTATTGCTTCCTTGTCCTCATCAGTTCCCTCAAGTCCAAGCTCCCTAATAATATCATCCGCACTTCCCTGTACTGCCTTCTTTAATGAATCACCCAAATCGCCTCTTATCTGAGTTCCGACTGCCTCATAAGTTTCATTCATCTTGTCAAACATACTGGCAAATACACGCGCAGGATTTCTTACTATCTCATTCAATGTCTTTCTTGCTTCAAGAACATCTGTATATGCAATCTGCGCTTCTTCATACATTCCATCCGCCTGTTCATATTCCATAAGCATTGAATTAAGCTCATCTATCGGAGTTGTAAGAATAGAAATGTTATTCTTGACTAGATATACAGACGCATTCGCACTCATAAGAACTCTTGCTGTTACAAGCGTGTCATACGCCTTATCTGCTGCCTGCTGTACATCAGATGCCTGATTTCTAACTTCACTATTTCCTGTGCTTACTGATGCTGCACTGTATTCAATTCTGAAGCTTCTTGCCTCCATCTCCAGCTTAAGGCTTGCTATTGTAAATGTTTCTCCTTTTGATACCACATTTGCAACATCTGAATACTCTGCCCTGTTAATAGTATCAAGAGCTGTCCTTATATCATCAATTGGCGAACCTGTAACGAGCGTATTCTCTGCCTTGCCTCCAAGCTTCATGTTATCAAGTATCTTATTAAGCATTTCATCAGGGTCAGCCTGAATCTTTTCAATATCTATCGCATCAAGCTGTGCCTTATATTCAAGATTTTCTTTAGTAACAGGAATCTGTGCATCAATAAATGCTCTTGCATCCGCAAGTGTATTATCATTAACCTCAAGTCCTGACGAAGCAATTATCTTCTCAATTCCCGGCCTTAACGCTTCAAAATCAGCGTCAGATATTGCATTTACACACCTTCCTATTGTAACGCCATCTGCACTGATACTTGATGAGGTTGCCGCCTGTGCCTGATATATTCCAGCAATTGAAGGCTCAATACCATTAGCAACCATGTAATTCTTTGTGTTCTCTGATAATGGCTTTAACTCTTTACTCTTTTCAAGTGTGCTTTTAACCTCAGCAACACTTTCATCATTGACAGCTATATCTGCTCCCTGCATACGGCTCTCGACACTTGCCGCTGTTGCTGCACTTCCAGTCACACTCTCAATCTTATCCTTAGAAACTGCTGTTCCATAATTAACATAATCATCAGAGTGCATCGCAAGTTCAATCTTAATTTTCTCAATAATATTAACCATATCATCTGGTGTAGCATCTGTAAGATTAAAGCCGTCCTCATCTAGCTTTACCGCATCAGCACCTGATAACTTCATCATCAATGCCTTAAGGCTTATCTTTGCACTGGAAGCACTCGCCATAATCTGGCTCTTTACATCATCTGCCTCCTTAAGAAGTCCCTCATATGTATTGTCAGTTGCAGCTGTCACACTGCCAGATATTACCACTCCTGCAAATGAGCCTGCCACACCTTCACTTTTAACCGCCTTATTTTCTTTATAATTAATAGATGTTCCCTGTGCCGCAACATCTTTATTAAAATTCGCGCCTGAAACTGTATATGTCATATTCTGCTGCCTTTCTTATTTACTATCTGAAACAATCACTCATTGTCATATAATAAATATTTCGGCAGATATGGTGGGATAATTGAGAGATATATTATAGCAAATAAAAAGGAAGCTAATTCAGAATTAATAAAAATCCAAACCAGCTCCCTTTCTCTATATTATTCTCCTATATCTTCGTAGCATGAACCTTAGAAACATCACCGTTAAACTCATACACAGCTATTCCATACTTATGTAAATCAATAAGCAATGACTGCGGATATCCATCACAATCTCCCTTAACGGCTGTAAGAGTCTTCTTCTGGTCAGCTTCATTATCTCCAAGAACCAGCTTATACTTAGTCTTGAACGGAACTCCTATTCTGAAGCTGTCTCTTTCAACGGGTGTAAAATTAAGTACAAAGAGAAGATTCTTCTTTCCATCCGGACTGATTCTCATAAATGATAAAACGCTATTATCTTTATCATTGGCATTAATCCATCTGAATCCTTCACTGCTGTAATCAGTAGCATACAGACATGGATAATTCTTATTAAGCTTCAGACACTTTTTCGTAAAATCCTTAAGTTCTGTATGACTTTCATCCTCTAACAGATACCAGTCAAGAGCACGCTTCTCACTCCACTCATTCCACTGACCAAATTCCTGTCCCATGAATAAAAGCTTCTTACCAGGATGTCCACACATATATGCATATGCCAGCTTAAGATTCTTGAACTTGTCCTCCCTGTCACCAGGCATTTTACCAAGCATAGAACACTTAAGATGTACAACCTCATCATGTGAAAGCACAAGAATGAAATTCTCGCTGTAAGCATACATCAATGAAAATGTCATCTTGCTATGATTAAACTTTCTAAAATATGGATCAAGCTTCATATATTCAAGGAAATCATGCATCCAGCCCATATTCCACTTAAATGTAAAGCCAAGACATTCCCCATTGTCAGGATCACCACTTACCATAGGCCATGCTGTTGACTCCTCAGCTATAGTTATTGCCTGTGGGAATCTCTTCTTTAACATGCTGTTAAAATGCTTTAAAAAGCTGATTGCTTCGAGATTACCGTTGTCACCATATTTGTTAGGAACCCAGTTTCCTTCTGTCCTTCCGTAATCCAGATACAGCATTGAAGCAACAGCATCAACTCTTAAACCATCAATATGGAACTTGTCCACCCAGAACATTCCATTAGCAATAAGGAAGTTAGCCACTTCATTCTTGGAATAATCAAATACCTTCGTTCCCCAGTCAGGATGCTCTCCCTTTCTAGGGTCTGCATACTCATATACACAGCTTCCATCGAAATTAGCAAGTCCATGTGCATCCTTTGGAAAATGTGCCGGTACCCAGTCAAGAATTACACCAATTCCTTTTTCATGCATATAATCTACAAAATACATGAAATCCTTAGGTGTTCCGTATCTTGCTGTAGGTGCATAATAACCAGTCACCTGATATCCCCATGATCCATCATATGGATACTCTGCAATTCCCATAAGTTCAATATGTGTATATCCCATATCTGAAACATATTTTGCAAGCTCAGGTGCCAATTCTCTATATGTATAGAATCCGTCCTCTGTTCCATCATCTTTCTTCTTCCATGAGCCAAGATGACATTCATATATAGAAAGAGGAGCTTTAAGATGATTCTCCGTCTTCTTCTTCTCAACCCATTCAGAATCTTTCCATTCATAACCTGAAAGATCGGCAACTATTGATGCTGTCTCTGGTCTTAACTGTGCCTGATTAGCATATGGATCTGCCTTGTAAAGAGCCTCTCCACTCTGGGAAATAATAAGGAACTTATACATATCCCCTGCTTTAGCTCCCGGTATGAACAAATCATATATTCCACCATCTGAAATCTTCTTCATATCATAACCATATGCATTCCAGTTATTAAACTCACCTATAACATAGACTTCTCTTGCTGCAGGTGCCCACACAGCAAAATACACACCTTCTTTTCCGTCCTTTACTGCAACATGCGCACCCATTTTGTTATATATCTCATAATGAGTTCCCTGTCCAAAAAGATATGCATCCAGTTCTGTTATTGCCAGCTGCTCGTATTTTTGCATATTCTTCATAAAATCCTCCATTATATTATTATTATCCTACACGACACTTATGGGTCCCCTCAGATTATCCCACTAATTAATAGTATATTACCACATTAGCAAATTAATTACTACATTTCATTAGCAAAAAAAATGTTCATTTCACATATATTATGTTATACTGTAAATCGCATTGAAATAAATGCTTTATATAAGTTAGAAAGATGAAAAGGAGTATTAAATTCTTATGATATACTATATTGTCAACGAAAGTTTCACCAACATCATAGCATTTGTAAGCATTTTATTTGCCTTCGCATTTACAATAGCTGCAATTGCTCTTGGTAAGAATCTTCTTCCAAGAGATGCCGGAAGAGCTTATGCCATTAACGGAAGTAAATCAGTTGGAAAACCAAGAGGCGCCGGCATGATTTTCATTCTTACTTTCACAGTCACATGTGCATTATTCGTAAACTTAAGCGCCGAGCTTATCATTTATCTTATACTTGTGCTTGCCGCAATGCTCAGCGGATACCTTGATGACAGCGCTTCATCACCATGGGGTAATTTAAAGAAAGGTCTTATTGACCTTGCAATATCAGTTATGGCAGCAGTTACTTACCTGCATTACAACCCTAACACATTTGACCTTGCATTCTTTGGAAAGACAGTAACTCTTAATCCAATCATATATGCAATACTTATTATTATACTTATATGGGTAAGTATCAATGTTACTAACTGTTCAGATGGTGTTGACGGCTTATGCGGTACACTCTCTGTTGTAACACTTGCCTCAGTGTATGTACTTTTTAAGTCATTTAATATTGAATCAGCTTACAGACACACCATTCTTATTATGATTGTGTGTATCCTCGGCTACCTGTGGTTCAACGCATCACCAAGCAAGCTGCTTATGGGTGACGCCGGTTCGAGAGCAATAGGAATATTTATAGCATTTACATTCCTCAAGCTCCATGCCCCGCTGCTTTATATTCCAATGGCGCTTGTAATTATTCTCGATGGCGGACTTGGTCTTATCAAGGTTTCATTCATGAGATTTCTTCACATTAACCTAATGAAGAATCTTCGTACACCAATCCACGACCATATGAGAAAGAATAAAGACTGGTCAGATACACAGGTTGTTTTCAGATTCACAATTATCCAGGTAATTCTTGGTCTTGCAGTAATATATGGATTAATGTTCTGATATTAAATATATTAAAATGGCATGTCAGTTGAATTTCTGACATGCCATTATTTCTGTTCTGAGAGTTTCTCAGCCTGACGCCGCCTGCGTCTGTGTTCTCTCTCTTTTATCTGCTTTTCATATATCTTAAGTGCACCCTTTTCATCAGTGTGCTTCATAATTCTGACTGCATAATATCTGCCTTCTTCGGTCTGTTTAACTCTGAAACGCCCCTTTATAAGTCCATGTTCATCGCATGTAAACAAGCCGTAATAGCATTTCGAATTAGTGGCAAACCACTTAACTGTTCTTGTCATAGTCCTGCCACATAAAAAACATTTGCAGGAACGTACAGTTCTGTCGCTTGCAGCCTTGTCTCTTGTAGCAAATCCCTTTGAAATATACTTCTCATATGTCCCGAAGTTAAGATATACCTCGTCCTTTCTTGACTCTGGAATTGTAAATGTGTCTATACTGCAGAACTTCTTAACTCTGTCGAAATCCAGCTTCTTCATTATCTTGGCTGTGTATCTTGCATCACTCATTGCTGAATGATAATGCTCATCACCCTTGATTCCCTGCTCATCGATTGCAGATTTAAGATTCATGCGTGTCTTGCCATCTGAAAAATTAATACTGTAAAGTTTCTGAAGATCTAGATACAGAAGCGGCTTTGGGAAATTCTCCGGAACATCATAGAACTTCATATTACGTCTTAATTCAGTAATATCCATACTTCCCCATGTAACAAATGTATAATCCTCACCGCACCATTCAAGAAATTCAGTTACACCCGATACGAAATCAGTTCCGTTAGCAAGGTCATTTTCTGTTATCCCTAATATCTTCTTGACTGTATTCTGCAGCTTTGTATACACCTGTGGCTTAATGGTACACTGCCACTCATCTACAATATCAAGCTTCTCATTAACCTTCGCCGCACCTATCTGTATAATCTCAAAAGGAAAATGATCCTCAGAAAATTGTTTTCCCTTGGCACTCTGATTCCACTCAAGATCCATAACAATATAATTCATAAACATTTTCCTCTGTTACTTATTCTAATCTCGTGATATCTACATATTAAAGCAAACATATTATAGCGTGTATATGGGCGTATGTCGATAATAATTTATAATATATTAATTTTTAAGTTATTAATCACATTTTCATTTCTTTTTTTCGCTGATACATCTCCTCATCTGCACGCTCTCGGACTTTTTCCAGCTCCATATCATCAACTGTAAAAACAGCATATCCACAGGCAATTCCCACTTCTGTTGGAATAATTCTCTTGTTGTTCAAAACTTCTACATCATGATAAAGCTTTCTTATTACACGCTCTATGTCTACACTCTTTCCCTTTTGTATTATACAACAAAACTCATCGCCGCCAATGCGGTAACACTTACCATAACGCTCAAATATATAGTAATATATAATCCTACCAATAAAATAACTACGCTTATAATAAATGCTGGCATAGCTTTTCGAAGCAATTTCATATATATATATCGTTGCCACCACCGATATAGAATTCCTGTTTCTGGCCTTCAACCTCCTTATAACAAGGTGAAATCTCTATTTGAAGGCTGTCCACATCAGATGGAAGCTTTACAAAATTCCATGTCCATCCCGGGGTATTTCCCCATATACTTTGTTTATTACTAAGTCTGTAAATTTCTTCTCCTTGTGCATACACATTTATTCTCTGATGTGAAGAATAAAATACTATTGAACCTATATCCTGTCCATATGATTGTAAATTAAAATCATATTGTGTTTTTCCATCCTCTGTTATACTTACTGATTCTGGAATGCAAGTTGTCAAAGCTTTTTCAGAAACTGCATCATTAAATGTGAAAACACTACATAAAAACATCATAATAATCGCAGCTATTACTGTGCCAATTAATATCCCCTGTTCCCTTTTCATGTTATACCCCTTACTCTATATCTCCATCTTTTTAATTTTATCATGTACAATGATTTTTTTCCATATATTGATTTCTTTAAGCAATAATTCTTTGTAATTCACTATAATTACACACTAAAATATGTAATATAAAAAAGCAGCAACGATTCTCATCGCTACTGCTTGTCACTTCTTAATATAAATGTTCCCACCCAGAGTCGAACTGGGGATTGAGACTTAGGAGGTCCCCGTTATATCCACTTAACTATGAGAACAACTTGGCTAAACACCAAGAGAGATTTTATCACAAAACATCAGCAAGGTCAATGATACCCTGAGATTAAAAAGAAGCTGCCACCTGGCGATTACAATCGCCGAGTGGCAGCTTCCATAAACACATTTATCGGATTAGTTTAATTATTGCAACTTGAACTTATCAATAGCTTCCTTAAGAGCCTCTGCGATATTATCAAGTTCAACTGTAAATTCATTAAGGTCGTGCATTGTCTGCTCAACATCAACGGCTGATGCTGTAACCTCTTCAGAAGCTGCTGCGGTCTCAGTTGCTACTGCTGCAACATCTTCCATCTTGCTTACAACATTACTTCTATTAGTATCCATAGCTTCATTGAGCTGTGTAATGTTATCAAGACCTTCCTTAAGTCCGTTAACTGAATCAGAAATTGTATTAAACAGTTCCTTAGCATCCTTAATAGAAACATTCTGTTCCTCTATAATACCAACTGACTCATCCATTGTCTGCTCAACCTGCTGTGACTTAATAGTAATCTCATTAACAATCTCCTTAATCTCATCTGTTGACTGCTGTGACTGTTCAGCAAGCTTTCTTATCTCATCAGCAACGACTGCGAATCCTTTACCGCTCTCTCCTGCTCTTGCTGCCTCAATAGAAGCATTAAGTGATAACAGGTTAGTCTGCTCTGTAATTTCTGTAATGGCATCTGATATGAAATTAATCTTCTCTATACTGCTTACCATCTCAGATACAACTGCTTTAGAAATCTTAGAGTTATCAATTGAACGCTGTCCCTTAGTAATAAGTTCATCAACAATTGTAAGTCCCTTATTACTTAACTTCTGTGTTTCAACAGACATATCACTGATATCAGTTACATAAGCCTTAGTTTCCTTTAATCTGTCTGCAAGATTTTCTACTTCCTGTGTTGCTGTCTGTGTACTGTCTGCCTGACCTGATGCACCAACTGCAACACTCTGTATAGCCTCTGAAACCTGACCTACTGTCTCTGTAGTAGACTTAGATACTCCTGCAATCTTAGCAGATGCATCTACTATAACTCCACTCTTTTCCTCAACACCCTTAATAAGAACTGCCATGTTCTCAACCATGTTGTTAAAGTTATTCTCAAGGTCTCCAAACTCATTCTTCTTCTTTACATCAATTCTATCTGTTAAATCACCACCCGCAACATCCTTCATATGTCCAGAAACCTTCTTAATCTCCTTAGTCATAGAAGCTGTAACTGCAAGTGCAATACCAATTCCAATAACAAATGCGATAATACTGAATATAACAGTATTGCTAATCATCTTATTAGTTGTAGCAGATGTTTCTTTAGAACTGATAAAACCAACAAGTGTCCATCCTGTAACAGCATCCTTAGATGTTACTACATGTACCTTTTCACCATTAATGTTTTCATCAAATGAAAATGCTTTATCATAATCATTCTCTGTAAGACCTTTAACTGTACTCCAGCAATTCAGTCCTGATACTGAATCTGTTACATACTTGTTATTATCATTATTAACAAGTATATTACCATCTTCATCTGCAAGGACAACAAATCCTGTATTAAGAAGTCCGATACCCTGTACAAAATCTGTAATCTCAGAAAAATCAATATGCATACCCACAATACCATAATTCGTTCCGTCTGAATGCTTAATTTCCTGTGAAACAGTAATTATTGTCTTATCAAAATCCTTGCTGTAATATGGCTTTGAAAAATAAGCATAAATGCTGTTTCTTGCCTTAAGACCTTTACAATCTGTGTACCATACTTCCTTAGTTCTGTCTACACCATTCTCAAGACCACCCTTACTAAGTGTCTTACCAGTCTCTGGGTTATATTCTCCCCAACCTGTAATCTCAAGATTAGTATTAGTAGCAAAGAACGCTCTTTCTGCACCATTAGTAACCTTAACTGATGCAATAAGAGAATCTCTTACTGCCTTAACATTATCACTTAATGTTCCCTGATCCTCAAGATGCTTTACTTCATTCTTTCTTGTAAGCAGGTCTACCGGCTGCGACAGAGTCTTAAGATATGTAGTAAACTTTTTCTGTGCTTCATTCAAAGTCTGCTCACTTGTTACCTTCACATTATTTTCCATTGAAGACGAAGTTGTTGTAATTGAACTTACCATAAGCATTACAATAGGAATTGTAATGGCAACAATAAAAAATAAAACAAGCTGAAAGCCTAATTTTCTGAAAAACTTCATAGCTTTCCCTCCTCGTTGATAATTAATAATATTTAGTTGACATTTCCGATTTCTTACATGCCTTGTATTATAATACCACATTTGTAAAAATATGTAAATTTCTATATTAAATACAATTTATTATGAAAGCATACATTTAACAACAATATCAGTCAGTAAATCTTACATTTCCCTGAAGCCATATCTGTCCTTTGAATCTACGGCCTACGGCTGGTTCTCCAAGCAGATGTTCCTTATTAACTGCTGTAGTTATAATAAGACTGTTACATTCAAGAACCATAATATATATCTTCTCACCAGTGTATATATTCTCCTCTTCACGCAGTTCAAGAATCTCTCCTATGACGGAATACTGGTCACATTCTACACCGCATGGCATAAATGTTGAGTCTACTATAGTAAATATATCTTCCTTCATGACACGGTTAGAAAGTTCATTGTATGTATCAATATCTTCAATTGTAAGGCTCTCAATTGCATCCTCATCTCCATTCTTTGCAGCCTGAATTAGATTCTTTCTTGCAATTTCATCCTGTCTGCTTTTCTTAGAATTTCTTTCTTTTTTCACTGGAAGCATAATAATTCCACCAAGAGAAAGCCCTGTAAGTGCAACCTTTTTGTTCTTAATCGGAACCTTTGTTATATCATTCTTAATATCAGGATCAAAATCAGATATCTTAAAATCTTTTCCACTATATAGATACTCAAGATAATCCATAACATTCTGAAGATAGAATATAAGCGTAACTCCTGTCTTTAATTCATCACATATTACTGCATATGACTCCTTATCAAGATGTCTTTCAATTGTCATTTCCTCATTTTCACTTAAATTCTTTCCCACTACAAATGGAAAATAATACTCATATTTAAAAGTATTCTTTTCATATCTTCCATACACATACAAACCCGTTGAATTGCTAAGGCGCAAGATAATAACGCCACGATCTAATTTCTCGTGGCGTATCACAAATCCTTCTTTTATACTTTCTTTAATTCCTGTTTTAATAAATTTTTCTTCAGCCCTGGATGTCATATTATTAAATCCAAGCGCTCTTATATATAAATTCATATATTACTCCGATACTCTATTCTGTATCAACTATAAATATAGTAAGTTTCTTTAATAAATTATGCTCTACATTATCTGTATAAGGTGTTCCATCAGCATGCTGAGTCATTCTTATAACCGGTCTGTCAGCAGCTTCCTTATTCTGCCTGATAACAATACCTTTACCGCCATCACTTGTATAAACAGTACATCCAACAGGATATGCTGCCACAGAATCCAGAAACTTCGCTGCGATTGTAGAATCATACTTAATTCCCGCATGAACCTTTATGTACTCAATTGCTTCATAAATCTTCATTCTTTCACTTCCGATACCACTTATCATGCTATCGAAATCATCACAGATAGAAACAAGCTTAACTTCCGGCTTAAGTCTTTCTCCTTTATGCTGGAATGGATATCCTGAACCATCTATTCTTTCATGATGAAAAAGGACTATTTCCTTAGCCACATCCGGAAGCCATGCTTCATCCTGTAATGAGCTATAGCCAAATATTGTATGCTTCTTATACTCAACAACATCCTTAGGTGTCATATTTTCTTCATTAATATTAACATAAGGAACATTGATATATCTTAACCCAATATCATGAAGTATTGCACCCATTGATACATTATGAACCTGCTTGTCACTCATCTTAAGCCTTAGTGCCATAATTGTAGATAATGCACATACATTTATACAATGAGTGTACATATCCGTGCTTACATTCCTGATTTCTGTTATATTATTAACCACTTCCGGCTCAGCAAGCACAGAATCCAGTATCCTCTGTGCTTCCTCAACAATGACCTTTAGTTCTTCGTTATGTTTATAAATGTGTTTTTCTAATATTCTCTTAACTACCTGCCTTGAATTCTTTGCAGTTTCTTCCAGCTTATATGGATATTCCTCTTCTACTTTACCGGACGATGTGTTTTCTGTTAAAATTCCTTCTTGTTCATCCTTTATATATACAGTTCTTGTTCCAAGATTCCTGATTCTGCTAATAAGTTCTGTTGTCATAGGAACATCAGCATGAATAAGTACCGCGTCAGCCTGCGATAATATAGGAAGGGCTAATATATCATTTTCTCTAAGATTATCAACACTTACCTGCTTCATAATGCGCTCCATTCTTAATTAAACATTATTCAACCCCTGTTACTATAGGTAAAAGATAGCATATTTTAATTAATATTACAATGAATATTGACTTATAATTATATTAGTGTTATATTGACATTGTTAAATTATTATCAATCAATATTACACGAATCAATTTATGGAGGAAATGTTATGTCAAAGAATTTAACTGAGAATTACCCAATTGTTGACACAGTCGAAGCTCTTGAAGAAAGACTTGCAGGTGTACGTGAGGCACAGCGCATCTTTGCAACCTATACACAGGAGCAGGTAGATAAGATATTTACTGCTGCTGCACTTGCTGCCAATAAAGCAAGAATCCCTCTTGCAAAGCTTGCAGTTGAAGAAACTGGTATGGGAATTGTAGAAGATAAGGTTATCAAGAATCATTATGCTTCAGAATACATTTATAATGCTTACAGAAATACTAAGACATGTGGTGTTATTGAAGAGGATAAGGCATATGGAATTAAAAAAGTTGCTGAACCTATTGGCGTTGTTGCAGCCGTAATCCCTACAACTAATCCAACTTCAACAGCTATTTTCAAAACTCTTATTTCACTTAAGACTAGAAATGGTATTATCATAAGCCCACATCCACGAGCTAAGAAATCAACAATTGCAGCGGCTAAGGTTGTTCTTGAAGCTGCTGTTGCAGCAGGTGCCCCAGCGGGAATCATTGGCTGGATAGATGTTCCTTCACTTGAACTTACAGATACACTTATGAAGGAAGCTGACATTATCCTGGCTACCGGAGGACCTGGAATGGTTAAGGCTGCTTACTCTTCTGGAAAGCCTGCACTTGGTGTAGGTGCCGGTAATACTCCTGCTATCATTGATGAATCAGCAGATGTAATACTTGCTGTTAACTCAATTATTCATTCTAAGACATTTGACAATGGTATGATATGTGCTTCTGAACAGTCTGTAATTGTTGACAAGAAGGTTTACAAGGCTGTTAAAGAAGAATTTGCATACAGAGGCTGCTACTTCCTTAATAAGAGCGAGACAGAAAAGGTAAGAAAGACCATTATTATCAATGGTGCCCTTAATGCAAAGATTGTTGGTCAGAAGGCTCACACTATCGCTGCTTTAGCAGGTGTTACTGTTCCTGAAGAAACTAAGATTCTTATCGGTGAGGTAACATCTGTAGACCTTTCAGAAGAATTTGCACATGAAAAGTTATCACCTGTTCTTGCAATGTATAAGGCAGAGGATTTTGAAGATGCTCTTTCAAAAGCTGAACACCTTATTGCTGATGGTGGATTTGGTCATACATCTTCTCTTTATATTAATGTTGAAACACAGGCAGACAAAATTGCTGAATTCTCTGAAAGAATGAAGACATGCCGCTGCCTTATCAATACACCTTCATCTCACGGTGGTATAGGTGACCTTTACAACTTTAAGATGGCTCCTTCTCTTACACTTGGATGCGGCTCATGGGGCGGCAACTCAGTATCTGAGAACGTTGGAGTAAAACATCTGCTTAATGTAAAGACTGTCGCTGAGAGGAGAGAGAATATGCTTTGGTTTAGAGCACCTGAGAAGGTTTACTTTAAGAAGGGCTGCTTACCTGTTGCCCTTGATGAACTTGGAACTGTAATGGGTAAAAAGAAAGCATTTATCGTTACTGACCAGTTCCTTTATAAGAATGGTTATACCAAATGTGTCACAGATAAGTTAGATTCTTTAGGAATTATGCATACTACTTTCTATAATGTAGCACCAGATCCAACACTTGCATGCGCTAAAGAAGGCACCGCAGCCATGAGACTTTTCGAACCTGATGTAATCATTGCAATCGGTGGTGGTTCTGCAATGGATGCTGCCAAGATTATGTGGGTTATGTATGAACATCCTGAGGCAGACTTCCTTGATATGGCTATGCGTTTCATGGATATCAGAAAGAGAATATACACATTCCCTAAGATGGGCGAGAAAGCTTACTTTGTCGCTATCTCAACATCTTCTGGAACAGGTTCAGAGGTAACTCCTTTTGCAGTTATTACCGATGAAACAACCGGTCAGAAATATCCACTTGCTGACTATGAATTACTTCCTAAGATGGCTATTATCGATGCTGACATGCATATGAATCAGCCTAAAGGACTTACAGCAGCTTCTGGTATTGATGCACTTACACATGCACTTGAAGCATACGCTTCCATTATGGCAACAGAATATACAGATGGTCTTGCATTGCAGGCTATGAAGAATATATTTGAATATCTTCCAGCAGCTTATGAATTAGGTGCACATGATGCAGTTGCAAGAGAAAAGATGGCAACAGCTTCTACTATGGCTGGTATGGCTTTTGCTAATGCTTTCCTTGGAGTATGCCACTCACTTGCACATAAGCTTGGTGCATATCACCACCTTCCACACGGAATTGCTAACGCCCTTCTTATCACTGATGTAATGAGATTCAATGCTGCAGAGGTTCCAACAAAGATGGGAACATTCTCACAGTATCAGTATCCACATTGCAAAGCACGTTATGTAGAATGTGCTGACTTCCTTGGAATTCAGGGCAAAGATGATGATGAGAAATTTGAAAACCTCATCAAGGCTATTGAAGAATTAAAGGCAAAGGTAGGAATTAAGAAAACTATTGCAGATTATGGTGTTAAAGAGGAAGACTTCCTTGCAACTCTTGATGAGATGACAGAAGCCGCATTTGATGACCAGTGTACTGGTGCTAACCCAAGATATCCTCTTATGAGTGAAATGAAAGCCATGTACTTAAAGGCTTACTATGGTAAATAATCATCATTATTATTTTAAGAAAGGAAGACATGTCGTATGAAAAAATATTTAGCAAAATCCAAGTTAAAATCAGTATATGTAGAGAACAACAAAGCGATTAAGGTCTTTGATAAGAACTACAACAAGTCAGATGTATTATATGAAGCTCTTAATACTGCAAGAGTTGAGGATGCAGGTGTTAATATTCCAAAACTCTTAGAGGTTGCTGTTACTGACGGTAAATGGTCTATCACAAGTGAATATGTTGAAGGTCCTACTCTTACACAGTTAATTGAAAAATACCCTGACAAGGCAGATGATTATATTAAGAAAATGGTTGAATACCAGATATCTTTCCAGAAGAAGTCTAACCCACTTCTTCTGGTATTAAAGGATAAGATGAACCGCCAGATTAACTCAATTGAACAACTTGATAACAGTGTTAAGTATGAACTTCTTACAAGACTCAATTCCATGAAGAATCATACTAAGCTTTGTCACGGAGACTATTGTCCTGACAATATTATTGTATCTGCAGATGCCAAGGGTAATATCGAAGAAATTACAGCAGTTGACTGGGTACATGCAACACAGGGTAATGCATCTGCCGATATTGCGAATACATTTTTACTTCTTAAATTACAGTTTGGTGACAAGAGTGATATTCCTGAAAAATACATAAGTACTTTCTGTGAATTGACTAATACAAAACGTTCATATGTTAATGAATGGCTTCCATTAGTTGCTGCAGCAAGACTTACTAAGAATAAAGAAGAAGAAAAAGAACTTCTTGAGCAGTGGATAAATGTTGTAGATTTCCAGTAGAGTTTTCAACAGTTTTTAACTTAATTCCCCACAGTTTTCACACAGTTATCCACAAAATTTGTGGATAATATAAAATAAATGTGGATAAAGCATATTCATTTAATATGTTTTATCCACATTTTTTATAATATTATATAATATTCCTATTACTTAACTGGAACTAATTCTGTCTTTCCACCCATGTACATACGAAGTGCTTCTGGAATAAGTACTCTTCCATCTGCCTGAAGGTTGTTCTCAAGAAATGCAATAAGCATTCTTGGAGGTGCAACACATGTGTTGTTAAGAGTATGTGCAAAGTACTTATTCTTGTCCTTACCCTGAACTCTTATCTTAAGTCTTCTAGCCTGAGCATCTCCTAAGTTAGAGCATGAACCAACCTCGAAGTACTTCTTCTGTCTTGGTGACCATGCTTCAACATCGATTGATTTAACCTTAAGATCAGCTAAATCTCCTGAACAGCACTCAAGTGTTCTTACCGGAATATCCATTGTTCTGAAGAAATCTACTGTATTCTTCCATAATTTATCAAACCACATTTTGCTTTCTTCTGGCTTGCAGACAACAATCATTTCCTGTTTCTCGAACTGATGGATTCTATATACACCTCTTTCCTCGATACCGTGAGCACCCTTCTCTTTTCTGAAACATGGAGAATAGCTTGTAAGTGTCTTAGGAAGCTCTTCCTCTGGTGTAATTGTGTCAATAAACTTACCAATCATTGAATGTTCACTTGTTCCGATAAGATAAAGATCTTCACCTTCTATCTTATACATCATGGCATCCATTTCATCAAAGCTCATAACACCAGTAACTACATTACTTCTTATCATATAAGGAGGAATACAATATGTGAATCCTCTGTCAATCATGAAATCTCTTGCATATGAAATAATTGCTGAATGAAGTCTTGCAATATCACCCATAAGGTAATAAAAACCGTTACCAGCAACCTTACCAGCTGCATCCATATCAATTCCGTTGAATCTTTCCATAATATCTGTATGATATGGAACCTCAAAATCAGGAACTACAGGCTCACCAAACTTCTCGATTTCAACATTCTCACTGTCATCTTTACCAATTGGCACACTAGGATCAATGATGTTAGGAATAGTCATCATTATCTTAGTTATTTTCTCATTAAGTTCCTTCTCATCAGCTTCTAATTCAGCAAGCTTTGCAGCATCTGCACTTACCTGTGCCTTAACTGCCTCAGCCTCTTCCTTCTTGCCCTGTGCCATAAGAGCACCTATCTGCTTAGAAAGCTTATTTCTGTTTGCTCTTAATTCATCAGCTTCTGTCTGTGTTGCACGAGCCTTAGCATCAAGCTCAATAACTTCATCTACAAGTGGAAGCTTTCTGTCCTGAAATTTATTCTTAATATTCTGTTTAACAATATCCGGGTTTTCTCTGACAAATTTTAAATCTAACATTACTCCTCATTTCCGTGTCCTATAATTGACACTATTTTATCAAATTTACCAAATGCTATTATGCACCTTTTTTAGTATATTTTCAATTACATTTTATCTTTCTGTACTAAATCATTAACTTCTTTGCTTAATTCTTCGTCTCCCATACGACCTGCCAGTGCCTGATTAACAGCTTTCTCTTCTTCTTTTCCAAGCTCAATATAAGACTTTCCATTAACTATTTCCTTAATATAAGCAAAACAGCCATCATTGCTGTGCATTACATTTACAACATATCCATTGTCTTTCTTATCAAGCATACATAGCGCAAAGCTTAATTTTCCACCCATTTCATGGAATGCATCATACTTATTAACACCAACCTTCTGGAATGTAAGCTGCATCTTTTCATATATATCCTTAATTGCTTCTGTATTAGCCTCACTTGTCTTCTGAAGATTGATAATGTCATCGGTATATTTTCTTACCATTTTCTCCATGCTCTTTCCATCAGAGCCTTCCATCATCATCTCGTATTTTTTCATCATGGATACTGACTTACATATCGCAACAATTGCAAGTACTATAGCAACAACAGTAAGTACCAGAAGTCCTATAACTACATACAGTGTATCCACTTTAAACAAACCAAATACATCTAACATATTTTTCGTAACCTCGTATTTCACAATATTTATTTAATTAATCCTTTAATTTTATTATTCATTAACTTTCTTTAACATATCGTATATTCTTTCCAGTTCTGCCTGTGAATAATACTGTATTTCTATTTTTCCTTTGTTATTATTTTTGTTCTTAATAACAACCTGTGTTCCCATGATTTTCTTTAACTTTTCTTCGAAATCTCTATAAACAAAATCATTTTCTGGTTTTTTCTTTTCCACAGTTTTATCTAATTTATCAATATTCTTAACAAGCTTTTCAACATCTCTTACACTTAGTTTTTCATCAAATATTTTCAATGCAACCATGTACTGTTTTTCTTTATCTTCAATACCTATTATTGCTCGTGCATGACCGCTGCTTAATTTTCCTTCAATCACCATTTCCTGTACTCTGTCATCAAGTTTTAACAATCTTAATGAATTAGTAATTGCTGTTCTTGATTTAGCTACTTTTTCTGCAACTTCATCCTGCTTCAATCTGTAATCTTTAATGAGCTGTCTGTATGCAAGTGCTTCTTCAATTGGATTCAGGTCTTCTCTCTGAATATTCTCTATAAGAGCTATTTCCATTACTTCCTGCGATGAATAATCTTTTATTATAACTGGAACTTCCTTTACCCCAGCCAGTCTTGCTGCCCTGAATCTTCTTTCACCCGCTATAATCTGATAATTCTTATCCATCTTTTGTACAAGAAGTGGTTGCAAGACACCATACTGCTTTATTGATTCCGAAAGCTCTATAAGAGCATCTTCATCAAATGCTTTTCTTGGCTGATTCTTATTAGGCTCAATCTGTGAAATCTTTAATTTAGTTTCTGTTGGCACGGGAACTTCCTTAACTACTTCCTTTACAACCTCTTTAACTACTACTTTATCCTCATTACCATCATCTTCTGGAATTAAAGCTGCTATTCCCTTTCCTAAACCTCTTGATTTTGATATTTTACTGGTTTTCTTTTCTGTTGCCATGCTATCCTCCACTATTATTATTCTTCTCTTCCCATAACTTCTTCAGCTAATAATCTGTAACTTTCTGCTCCTGTTGATTTAGTATCATACAGATTAATTGGTAAACCATGACTTGGTGCTTCAGCTAATCGTATATTTCTTGGTATTATTGTTTTATAAATATTCTGCTTAAGATTATCTTTTACATTTTCTACAACCTGTAATGACAGATTTGTTCTTGAATCATACATTGTAAATACAACACCTTCGAGTTCTAGTTCTGGATTTAATTTCTTTTTAACAAGATTAATTGTATGTATAAGCTGTGTTAATCCTTCCAATGCATAATATTCACACTGAATTGGTACAAGAACCGTATCTGCTGCTGTCATTGCATTAACTGTAAGCATACTGAGTGATGGTGGACAATCAAGTATTATATATTCATATTTTTCTCTTATTTCTGATATACTTTCTTTCAAAGTATATTCACGATTTTCAACATCTATTAAATCAATCTCTGCACCTGCAAGATTCACATTAGATGGTAAAATATCAAGATTTTCAATAACATCTTCTACTATTGCTTCTTTAATATCACATTCTCTTAATATAACTTCATAAACTGTTTTTTCTATTTCTGTCTTAGATAATCCGAATCCACTTGTTGTATTACCCTGCGGATCAATATCTATAACAAGAACTTTTTGTCCAGCTTCAGCCAGACATGCTGAAAGGTTAATTGCTGTTGTAGTTTTACCTACTCCACCTTTTTGATTTGCAATTGCTATTATTCTTCCCACATTACCCTCTTCTTTCACAAAGACAAATGTTTCATGTGAAACATTTATTTATATTATTTTAGTGCTTGTTAATTACTTTTTTATTATAACACACATTTTTAAGTTATGTTAAAAAATTTGAATTTTTTTAATGTTTCATGTGAAACATTATAGATACGATTTAAAATAAAAAAGAGTATAAACTCATCAATTTATACTCTTAATAATTCATTTATTTTATACTTATTATATTGTTTTTAATTGCAAATACTGCAGCTTGCGTTCTATCAGATACTCCAATTTTTTTGAAAATATTTGAAACATGGTTTTTTACTGTTCTTTCACTTATGTTAAGTGTTGATGCAATTTCTTTATTAAATGCTCCAGATGCAATCATTTTTAAAACTTCCAGTTCTCTTCTTGTTAGCTCTGATACTTTATCCTTTAATACATCTCTCTCTGCAAGACTAGCATTAAGAAGTGGCATAAGACTTGGTTCAATATATGTTTCTCCAGCATAAACAGAAAATATAGCTTTCTTTAATGTATCAAAATTAGAGTCCTTTAGGATATATCCATCACAACCGATATCGATTGCTTTTATTAAATATTCAATTTCATTATGTATTGTCAACACTATAATTTTACATAACATTTTTTGTTGTTTCATTATACTAAGAACCTGAAGTCCATCAAGATTAGGCATATTCAAATCAAGTAAAACAATATTAGGTTTCGTCTTGTTAGTAATATTAAGACACTCATAACCATCTCCTGCCTCGCCAACAACCTTAATCTCAGAATCTATTTCCAATAATTGTTTTAATCCTTCTCTGACCATCTTATGGTCATCGGCCAGTAAAACATTAATTGCCATTGTTAATTCCTCCTCACCACACTGGAATATTAATTATAAACTGTGAGCCATTATTATTAGAATATTTTATTGTTCCTTTTAACAATGAAACTCTTTCTTTTAACATAGCCATTCCAAATCCAGAATGTTTATCCCTGTCATATAGTATATTTTCAAAATCAAAGCCACATCCATCATCTTTAAAATTTACTATGATGTAATTATTTTTCATATCTAATTCTACATTAACATATATATTGGTACATCCTGAATACTTAATTGCATTACTGTTTAACTCATTAATAATTCTAAGTATTGAAATTGTAATTGTTGAATTAATAGTAATATCATCATTATAATTTATAGAATAATCATATATTACATTATCACTTTCTCGGTCAAATTTATCTAACATGTGTGTTAATGCATTTTTAAAGCCTAAATCATCTATACTCATCGGCCGCAGCTGATATATAATATTTCTCAATTCATTTATTGAATCTTTTATTAAATTAATAGAGTTGTTAATTTCTAATTTTCCTCTATTAATATCTTTATCAGCTATTTGATATATAAATTCCTGTTTATGTATTAATGCTGTTAAATTTTGAACAACACTATCATGTATATCTCTTGATATTCTTTGTCTGTCCATTTCAATAATATCAATTAATTTAACAGAATCATTCTGATTTATGTTTAATGTTTCATGTGAAACATTATCTGATACATCTTCCTGTAAAATGTTGTTTAACATTTCAATTTTTTCTGTTACTATTTGTTTTTCTGTAGATAAATCTGATATAAGTTGTAATAAATCAGATTTACTGTTTTGAAATGTTTTAATTGTTACATTTGAATTTTCTTTTAAAGAAGTAACTGAATGAAATACATCTTCGGTCCAGTCTTTTTCTTTATTAAATTTTTTAATATTATTATCTATTGTCTTCAATTCAATATTATATGACCGAATTTTACTTTCAATATCATTTAACTTATCTTTTAATAATT
>ERZ773209.473-NODE-473-length-28679-cov-3.794718_pt1 | contig 28679 bp, 16 predicted proteins | sample MGYA00511109_ERZ773209 | MGnify/ENA primary metagenome ERZ773209 (study PRJEB29015, sample SAMEA2737786) | human gut metagenome | biome: human gut; feature: human-associated habitat; material: faeces | place: China | collected 2012 ...
TGATCACTTCAAATACATCATTCCGGCAGGTAGTCCCATGACCGGAATCGGCAACAATCACCAAATCGCATCGCTTTCCAACTGCTTCGTCATCGGTCTGGACGGACAAGCCGACTCATACGGCGGCATCATCCGCATCGACGAAGAACAGGTGCAACTGATGAAACGCCGCGGGGGCGTGGGGCATGACCTCTCGCACATCCGTCCCACGGGCAGCCCGGTGCTCAACTCGGCGCTCACGTCGACGGGTATCGTGCCTTTCATGGAGCGCTATTCCAACTCGACGCGCGAGGTGGCGCAGGACGGCCGCCGCGGTGCGCTGATGCTCTCGCTGTCGATCAAGCACCCCGATGCCGAGGCTTTCATCGATGCCAAAATGACCGAAGGCAAAGTGACGGGAGCAAACAAGATCGACGACGAGTTCATGCGTGCCGCCATCGCCGGCAAGAAATACCACCAGCAATTCCCGATCAATTCGGACAACCCCCGATACGAGCAGGATATCGACGCCCGGAAGCTCTGGGACAAGATCATCCACAATGCCTGGAAGTCGGCCGAGCCGGGCGTACTGTTCTGGGATACGATCATCCGCGAAAGCGTGCCCGACTGCTATGCCGACGAGGGCTTCGTGACGGTTTCGACCAACCCCTGCGGTGAAATCCCGCTCTGCCCCTACGATTCGTGCCGCCTGCTGGCGCTCAATCTGCTGAGCTATGTGGACAACCCGTTCAAGAAGGATGCGAAGTTCAATTTCGACAAGTTCCGGTCGCACGTGGCCATGGCCATGCGCATGATGGACGACATCATCGACCTCGAACTGGAAAAAGTCGAGCAGATCATCGAGAAGATCGCCGCCGACCCCGAGGACGAGGACGTGCGCCGCGTGGAACTGGAGCTGTGGAAGAAGATCCTCGGCATGGCGCAGAAGGGCCGCCGTACGGGCCTCGGCATCACGGCCGAAGGCGACATGCTCGCCGCACTGGGACTGGTATACGGTTCCGAGGAGGCGATCGCATTCGCCGTCGAGGTGCAGAAGACGCTGGCTGTCGAGGCTTACCGGGCTTCGGTGAAGATGGCCGCCGAGCGCGGTGCCTTCCCGGTCTACGACGCAGCCAAGGAGAAGGACAATCCGATGATCGCCCGCATCCGCGAGGCCGACCCGGAACTCTACGCCGAGATGGAGAAGGTCGGCCGCCGCAACATCGCCATGCTGACCATCGCCCCCACGGGTACCACGTCGCTCATGTCGCAGACCACGTCGGGCATCGAGCCGGTGTTCCGCACGGTCTACAAGCGCCGCCGCAAGATCAACCCCTCCGACAAGGACACGCATGTGGACTATGAGGATGAAACGGGCGAAAAGTTCCAGGAATACAACGTCTACCACCACAACTTCGTGAAGTGGCTCGAGGCGAACGGATACGACACGTCGAAGCTCGCGACGATCTCCGACGAGGAGCTCGGGGAGTGGGTGGCCGCTTCGCCCTACCACGGGGCTACGGCCAACGACATCGACTGGGTGGCCAAGGTCAAGATGCAGGGTGCGATCCAGAAATGGGTCGACCACTCGATCTCGGTGACCGTCAACTTGCCGAACAATGTTTCGGAGGGGCTCGTAGCGCAGGTTTACCGCACGGCCTGGGAATGCGGCTGCAAGGGCGTCACGGTTTACCGCGATGGCTGCCGCGACGGTGTGCTGCTCGAAAAGGGCTCCAAAAAGAAGCAGAAGTGCGAGGAGCATCCCGGGCAGGTGCCCAAGCGTCCCAAGTCGATCCCGGCCGACATCGTGCGTTTCAAGAACGGCACCGAGGACTGGATCGCCTTCGTGGGCCTGCAGGACGGCCGCCCCTACGAGGTCTTCACCGGTAAGATCGAGGAGGATGCCATGTATATCCCCCGCAAGATCGACAAGGGCTATATTATAAAGGTACGCGAGGAGGACGGCACCAAGCGTTACGACTTCCAGTATACTGACCGCTACGGCTATACGAATACCATCGGCGGTATCTCGCGTCTGTTCGACGAGGAGTTCTGGAACTATGCCAAACTGATCTCGGGTGTCTTGCGCCACGGTATGCCGATCGAGAAGACTGTCTCGCTGATCGAATCGCTCCACCTGAACAGCGAGTCGATCAACACATGGAAGACGGGCGTCTGCCGCGCCCTGAAGCAGTATATCGTCGACGGCACCAAGTCGAAAGGCAAGTGCCCGAGCTGCGGACAGGAGAATATGGCCTACCAGAACGGCTGTCTTACGTGCATGTCGTGCGGTTATTCGAAGTGCGGTTGATTCCGTAAGGATTTAATCCTGAGCTTAAAAGGCTGGAAACATACGTTTCCAGCCTTTTTTGTGCGGTTTCGGCGCTGTTTTTGTGCTATGGCCTGTCAATTAACGGTTTCGGGAAAAGAGAAACTTTATTATTGGGATTAAATATTATTGACCATGAAAAAACTTATTCTATTGTTGGCAGCCGTGGCATTGGCTACGTCTGTGTGGGCGCAGGATACGCCCAAAAAACCGAGCTTTGCCGGTTTCGTGTCGAACGGTTTCTGGGATAACTGGGAAATTACGCTTGGAGGCGGTGCCGGTACGGCCCTTTCCAACGGTACCAACCAGGGGAGTTTCGGCGACCGTATCAATTTCGAGGCCAACTTCGGCCTTACCAAATGGTTCCATCCGGTGACCGGTATGCGCCTCCAGTTGCAGGGCGGCCGGTTCGCCAATTTCGACGATGTGCTGGGCAAGGCGAAATGGCCCTATTTGTTCGTGCATGCCGATTTCATGCTCAACTTCTCCAACTGGGCAGGGGGTTACCGTGAAGACCGAGCCTACTATGCCGTGCCGTTCGCCGGTTTCGGATATATGGCCTCGAACTTCACCGACAAGAGCCACGAGAACAACGGTTCGGGTACGCACCAGTCGTTCGCGTTCACTTTGGGCTGGCTCAACAAGTTCCGCATTTCGCCGTCGTTCGATTTCAATATCGAACTCAAAGGGCTGATAGCGCCTTCGCGGGTCAGCCCCGTTGCGATGGACGGCTCCTACCTGTTCGGCTTCAGCGCTACGGCAGGTTTCACCTACCGCTTTAACAAGCGCGGCTGGCAGCGCGGTGTTGCGGGCTATACCGTTGCGGACATCCAGGCTTTCCAGGACGCCGTAGCCGCCAGCATGGCCGCTGCCGCCGCCATGGAGGTCGAGAATGCCCAGCTGGCACAGCAGCTTGCCGCCTCGCAGGCCGAGCTCGCCGCCACGGCCGATGCCGCAGCTGCGGCAGCTACTGCCGCCGCGGCCGCTACCGTCGTTGCCGCCGAGGAGCAGGTTGCAGCCGATACTTCGATCATCCTCTTCGATTACAGCATGTCGTGGCTGACCCCGCAGGAGAAGACCCGCCTCGAGCTGGTGGCCGAGAAGATCAAGAACGGCCCGCAGGACATGGTTTACCAGATCGTGGGCCATGCCGACCAGCAGACGGGAACCAAGGCCGGAAACAAGCGCGTCGCCGAGCACCGTGCCAAGCGGGTATTCGACTTCCTCGTATCGAAGGGCGTCAACCCCAAGCAGCTGAATTACGAGGGCAAGGGCAACTCGCCCGATCCGTTCAAGAAGGTTCAGGCCGCCAACCGTGCCGCGATCATCCAGTAATCGGGAGCGAGGCTGCGGGCTTCCCCCGAAGTAGAAAAGAAAAAGGTGCAGGATTGTCCTGCACCTTTTTCTTGTGCTGATTCCGGGGTGTCGGCTGTGTGTTTTACCTGATAATCACGGCATTGACCAGCCGCACGCCCGAGCGGCGGTTGATCTCCTCCTTGAGCGCCTCGCGCTGGTAGAAGAGCTCCGAGCGGAGCACGCTCGACTGGATGCGGGCATAGAGGATGTGGTTTTCGATTTTCAGCTCGGTCGTAATCTCCGCGGCGCGGTCGCCCACGATCTCGCGCCAGGTGTCGGGCAGTTTCCCTTCGGCGACTTTCGCCGCAACATAGGGGCGTTTGAAAAACTCCTCCAGCAGGTCGCCCATCAGCATGGTCTTCGTCCGTCTCATGGCCGTCCTCCTTCCGATGCTGCATCCCCGGGGCGTGCCCCGTTGCCGTCGGGTTCTGCTGCTGGTTCTTCGGCAGGCTCCGGTGCCGGGACTGGTTCCGAAGGCCGCCGCGCGGGTTCTCCCGCCGGCGATTCCCCGGCTTGCCCTTCTGTCCGATCCGCGGCCGCAGTCCCGGTCTGTCCCGGTGTTTTTTCCTCCATCGGTTCCGCAGCCCCGTCCGTTACCGCATTCCCGGGCCGGCTTCCGGCCGATCCTTTGTCCGGGTCTGCCGCGGCAGCCGTTGCCGTTGCATTCCCCTGCGTCACCGCCCCGTTCCCGACCGTGAAAAGCGCATATTCGCCGCCCGCCTTGTCGAGGATCGTACGCAGCCGTGTGGGGTTGCAGTCGGTGATCAAGATCTGCCCGAACGAATCTTCGGACACGAGGCGGATCAACTGCTCCACGCGCCCGGCGTCGAGCTTGTCGAAGAGGTCGTCCAGCAGCAGGATCGGTTTTTCGCCCTTTTCCCGGGCGACGATGGTGTATTGCGCCAGTTTGAGGGCTATCAGGAACGATTTCTGCTGTCCCTGCGACCCGTATTTGCGCAGGGGGTAGCCGCCGATGCGGAGCACCAGGTCGTCGCGGTGAATGCCCGCGGTGGTGAACTCGTTGGCCAGGTCCTTCTGTCGCGCGGTGAGCAGGATCTCGCCGAACGGCCGTTCGTTCAGCTCCGAGCGGTAGTGCAGCCCGACCTGCTCGCGGTCGCCCGAGAGGGTGCGGTAATAGTCCGCGACGACGGGTTGCAGCCGTTGCGTGAACTCCCGCCGCAGGGCGTGTATTCGGTTGCCCTGCTCGACGAGTTGCAGGTCGTAAATGCGGAGCATCGTTTCGTCGGGCATGTTCTTGAGCAGGCGGTTGCGTTCGGCCAGCACGCCGTTGTAACGCATTACGGCGGCCAGGTAGGTGCGGTCGAGCTGCGAGATGAAGCCGTTGAGGTAGCGGCGGCGTTCGTCCGCGGCGTCGCTGATGAGCGCACTGTCGGCCGGCGACACGATCACGGCTGGAATCAGCCCCACGTGATCCGACAGCCGTTCGTACTCCTTTCCGTTGCGTTTGAGCACCTTGCCGCCCTTGCGCGAGAACGAGCACACGACGCTCTCCGTCTTGCCCGCATCGGTGAGGTACTGTCCTTCGGCGAGGAAGAAATCCGCGCCGTGGCGGACGCTCTGCCCGTCGGTCATCGTCAGCGACGACTTGCACATCGAGAGGTAATAGACCGCGTCGATGACATTGGTCTTGCCCGCCCCGTTGTCGCCCACCAGGCAGTTGATGCCGGGGCACAGGGCGAGTTCCTCCTGTGCGATATTCTTGAAGTTGAGCAGCGATATTTTCTTCAGATACATGGTTCAAAGATAGTGCAAGCCGAGCGCAATGCCAAATTTATTTGGGCATTGCGCCCGTCGCATGTATCCCGAGTTGCAAAAAATCGGGATGCGGCATTGTACATTGTGAATAGTTTTGTATCTTTGCTGCCTAACGTACGGAATTATAAACTAAACAAGATAGATTTTTATGGCAAAACAGCATGTCGCCGAGCAGGAAACCCTTGGCGAAGCAATGAACAAAACTGAGTTTTTCTTCGAGAAGAACGGCCGTATGTTGTCGTATGTTTTCCTCGGATTGCTGGTGCTCGCAGCCCTCGTTTTCGGCTACCGCGCACTGATCGTGTCGCCGCGTGCCGAGAAGGCCGCCGAAATGATCGCCGAGGCGCAGTACCGTTTCGAGGATCAGAATGCGGACTATGCGCTGGCACTCGAAGGCGATGCCAACGGCGCCGGATTCCTCGAGGTGATCGAGAAGTACGGCTCGACCCCTTCGGGCAACCTTGCCAAACACTACGCCGGCATCTGTTACCTGAAGGCCGGCGACCTGGAGAATGCCGCCAAATTCCTGGCCAGGTATTCGCCCGTAAAGGGTATCCCGGGCGCATTGATCAACGCCCAGAACTACGGGTTGCAGGGTGACATCGCCGTCGAGCAGAAGGACTATGCCAAGGCTGTGAAATTCTACGACAAAGCCGTAGCGGCTGCCGACAACAACCTCACCGCTCCGATGTACCTCCGCAAAGCCGGCCTGGCCGAGCAGGCCCAGGGCAACGGCGCGAAAGCGGCCGCATACTACGAGCAGATACTGACTTCGTACCCGGCGTCGATGGACGCACGCGACGCGGAGAAACTTCTCGGCAGCATAAAATAACCGGAGACTATGGCGACCAAGAAGCATAACCTTTCCCAATTCGATTCACCCCTGCCTTCGGCCGCCGAGATGCGGTTCGGCATCGTCGTGGCCGAGTGGAACCGCGAGGTCACCGAAGCCCTTCTCGAAGGCGCCGTGCGCACGTTGCGTGCCGCCGGATGCCCCGACCTGAACATCCAGATCAAATATGTCCCCGGGACGTTCGAACTGGCGCTCGGCGCACAGTTTTTCGCCGAATATACCGATGTCGACGCGGTGATCGCGCTCGGGTGTGTCATCCAGGGCGATACGCGCCATTTCGATTTCATTTGCCAGGGCGTGACGCAGGGTATCACCCAGCTGCAGATCCAGTGGAACATGCCGATCGCATTCGGTGTGCTGACCGTCAACGACATGCAGCAGGCGCTCGACCGCTGCGGCGGCCGCCACGGCAACAAGGGCGATGAAGCGGCTGCGACAGCCATCAACATGGTCAAGTTGCAGATCGACATGGAAGCCGCTTCCCCCGACCACGAACCCGACCGGCGGAACATCAACTGACGACTTTGGTACAGATATTAAAGGGAGCCTTTCATAGGCTCCCTTTTTTGCGGCGTTTCCGGCGGTGCGTAGCGGTTATCAGTTGCGTCCGTGTGTCATGACCTATGATCCGTGTCCTGTGCTCTGGGAACCGTGCTCCGTGAACCGTGTGCTGTGCGTCTTGAACTCGTGTGCCCGCGAGTTGTGTGTCCGTGTCGGCGCCCGTGCGTCCCTCTCCGCCGCCTGATATGCTCCGGGGCGCCATTCACGGCTTGGACGGAAAGGCATGTGCCTCGGGCCCGGCGGGCCCGGCCTTCGGAGGCCTGTACCACCGCCATCGCCGTTGCCACCCGGGGCGGAATAAAAGAAGAGGGAGGCCTTCAGGCCTCCCTCTTCGGTATGGGGATCGAACGGTGTTATTCGACAACCTGAATGACCGGACTGTCGTTGTACCCGTTATCGGCGGAGCTTGCCCAGCGGATCGTACCGCCGTTGGGTTCCGTGCCGCCCGTGGTGTTGGCTTCGCAATAGAACCGGATCTTGACGCTGCCGTCGCTGATACCGCGTGCGAAGGTCATTGTCTCGTCGATCTGCATGTTGGCCGTCGGTACCAGATGCGTGTAGGTGATCTGTTCCCCGTTGACGGTTGCGGTCTGCGTGTCGGTCGCCGGTTTCCAGCTCGTACCGTCCATATATTGCAGGCTCCAGTACTTCTGTCCGGTGCCGGAGATACGTGTGAGACCCGTAAAACGAACCTTCGTTCCCGACTTGAAGTTCTTGACCGGAACTTCGAATAACCAGTAGTCGCCCTTCCATGCTCCCGTGACGTAGGGTTGTCCCGTGCCGCCGATCATGCGCGTGCTGTTGGGGTGCAGGCTGCCGTCGGAGTTGAAGGTGTGGAAGTAGGAGATATAACCTACGCCCGACGAGGCCATGAGCTTGTTGTTCTGCTCGAACTGCTCTTTCGGAACCGTGTAGTCCGTGCCCGATGCACCGTTGAAGAACCACTTTACCGGAGCGTCCAGACCTTCCAGCGGCCCGCCTTCCGCCAGGCTTTCCTGTGTCACGAAGATCTCCTTGACGGCTTTGGTGCCGAGCACCTCGTCCGAGATGATCGAGAACGAAGCGGAGCGTTCGTCGAGCGAGAGGTTGCTGGTCGCTTTCACCGTCATGACATACTCCTTGTCCGCTTCGCCGGCCGAGGGCGTGACCTCGATCCATGCGTTCTCGGCAACCGAAATCGTCCAGTCCCAGTTGGATTTCACCTTGAAGGTGAATGCATTGGGCTGGTAGGCCGGGAACGGGGGCAGTGCCAGGTCGTCGCCGATGTCCTCGCTCGTAATCTCGATCTGCGGCGTGATGTCCTGCAGGATGTTCAGGTCGGCTCTGATGTCCTTGTACTGGCCGCTGCCCTTGAAGGCGATGCTGAAATCACGGCTCAGGGATGCCGGCTGCTCGGGATACTCCTCGATGTCGAGCGTGAAAGTCCCGTTGCCCGTCTCGGTGAAGGTTGCCCATTCGGCTTTTTCGGGTTCGTAGAACGGCGTCACGTTCGACGCGACCTTGATGTCGTAATGGGCGGCATAACGTCCCGCTACGATCTCGTTCGTCTCGATGTTGTTGACGACGAACCTGATGTAAGGTTCGTTGGCGCTCTGGTTGACGACGAGGGTCGTTTCGGTCTGCCTGCCGTCCGCATAGCGGAATACGACCGTCGCCGAACGCGGGGTGTTGGCATCGTTGTCCTCCAGGCAGAAGCGTACCTTGCCGTCGCCCTGGCCTGTCTTGGGGTAGAATTTGATCCAGTCTCCGTCCGTGGAGTTGCATTCGACACTCCAGTTGCAGTTCGAACGGATGTCGTAACGGATCAGTTCGAGCGTGGCGTCGCCGATGATGGCCTCGGCGTCGAAACCCAGGTCGGAGGAGGCGGTCACCAGCTTGCTCGATACGACGGTATTCTCCAGCCGGAAGTAGGGGCTGCCGCCCTCCGTGTCGTCGTCGCTGCACGAGACGAAGGCCGCCGGGATCAGGAGCAGCGCCGACATGGCCAGGCCCCTCATGTTGCGGATTATGTTTTTCGCGTTCATAGTGCGTTCGTTTTTAGATTATAGGTTCTCTTCGGCGATGACATTCTTGCGGAACGAGTGTTCCCACGGCTGCCCGGCATCCTTGGCGACGGCCTGGCCGCTCCACCATATCGGGAAGACCATGGTGTTGTCGTTGATGGTACCGCCCTGTGCCTCGAATGCGGCCGTATAGTTCGCACGGTTGTTGGCGATCGCGATCGACGGATAGGGATAGCGGGCGATGAACTTTCCGCCCGTGGCGTTCAGCTCGATCGTTCCCATACCGGTCTTGCACTCGGGATACCCCGTACGGCGCATTTCGTGGTACATCTGGAAGCCGATGACCCAGAACAGCGAGAGCCATTTCTGCTCGGCGAGGCGCTGCTGGGTATTGTTCCATTTTACCTGGTCGCTCGCCAGCAGTGCGGCGATGTTCTTCTGCGTGATGGCTACGGTCTTGAGTTCGATCTTGTTCGACGCGTTGAGTTCGGGGTAGGAAGCGTAAATGCCGTATTCGCCCCATTTCTGGCACGACGCGGTGATCGCCGCTTCGTAATACTCCTTGGCGGAGCCCGATATCCAGCCGTTCATCGCTGCTTCGGCCTTGATGAAGAGCAGCTCGTCGTAGTCGAGCATGTGGTTGGGGCGCGTGTCGCCCACCAGCGTTTCGTAATGCAGGTAGGGTTCGCGTTCGCTGATGGAGGTGATGCCGTTGTAGTTGATCGTACAGCCCGAGACGGCGCCGATCATTTCGCGGATCACGTCGGGCTCGGTCGCACTGGGATACTGGATGTAGCGGGGCTTGATCCAGATGCGCAGGCGCGGGTCGACGAAGCCGTCCGAAGCGTCGTAGAGCAGGTCGAGCAGCTGTGCGGCGATGTGGTGGTCGCTCGACAGGCTCTTGTCGTCGGGGAACGAACTGGAGTTGAAATAGGTCTTGTAATACTCCGCGCTGCCGGAGAACTTCACGGTGGCGTTGTCGTCGTTCGACTCGAAGACGGGGTATTTGCCCGGGTTGGAGATGATCTGGTTGATCTGCTCGCCGACCGTGGGGGTGAAGGCGTTGTTACGGCCGCTCACGCGCATCAGCAGGCGCAGGCGCAGCGTGTTGGTGAATTTCTGCCACTTGGCGATGTCGCCGCCGTAGATGCCGTCCTTGGTGGGGTCGTCCAGCCCCAGGCTGGCGTTGTAGAGCGAGTTGGCCAGCTCGAGTTCCTCCAGCATGGCCGTATAGACCTCCTGCTGCGAGTCGATATGCGGGGTGTTGATGCCCTCGCCGCCCTTGAGCGCCTCGCGGTAGGCGATCGAACCGAACATGTCGGTGAGGATCGACATGTTATAGACCTTCAGCGTCAGGCCGATGGCCTGGAAGTTGGGCTGGTTCTGCGCCACGGCCAGGTCGTACATGTGCTTGGCATTGCCGGCCCATTTGTACCCGAGGTTCCAGATGGCCTTGAAATTGCCGTCGGCAAGGTTGTAGCAGTGTTCGCGGCGCGGTGTCGACTTGGCCACGGTGACCTGCGAAATCTCGTTGGCGATGCTCAGCATGTAGGACGAATAGCTGTTCGTGGAGCTGTAAATCAGCGGTTCGAGCAGCGCGATGGGGGCTACCGACCCTTCCGATTGTTTGTTCGGATTGGTGTTGTAATCCTCGAAATCGTTCGTACATGCGCCCGGTGCGGCGAGCAGCGCGAGTATCAGGATATATTTTGCGTATTTCATGGCGTTCGCAGTTTTAGAACTGAAGTTTGATGTTGATACCGTAGGTACGCGTCATCGGGAAGGTGACGGTTTCGATACCGGGGTAAATGTTCGTACCGTTGACCAGACCCGCCGCCTCGGGGTCGAACTGCGGCCAGTCGGTGATGCAGAAGAGGTTGGTGGCGAAGAACCCGATCGACGCGCCCTGCAGGAAACGGGTCTTGGCCATCAGGTGCTTCGGCAGCTGGTAGTCGATGCGCAGCTCCTTGAACTTGAGGAAGTCGGTGCTGAACGTGTTTTCACGGCCGTTGTCGCGCACCCATTTGTAGGACTGGTAGTAGGTGTAGATGTTCTCCGTGACGGCGGTGTTCTTCTGGTAGGAAACCGTGCCGTCGCCGTTGTCCACGGCGTTGACGCCCTGCAGAACCAGGCCGTCGTCACGTCCGGCGAGCGAGTTCTTCAGTTTGCCCTGGTACGAGAGTGCGAAGTTGGTCACCGAGTAGGCCACGCCGCCGACCTGCGCCGTGAACTGCGCGCTCAGCGAGAGGTTCTTGTAGCGGAACGTCGTGCCGAAGCCTGCCTTCCAGTCGGGGATTACGCTGCCCAGGTGCTCGAACTTCTTGGAGTCGGTCTCCTTGGTCAGCAGCGGGTAGCCGGTCTTGGCGTTGATGATCTGCATGCCCGAGCAGTCGACCTGGTTGCCGTTTTCGTCCGTGTAGGTCGAACCCTCCGGCGCGTACTCGTAGTGGCTGGCCGAATAGAGCTGGTGCATGGACTTACCCACGTACGAGTAGACGAATATACGGCTGCCGATGGTCGTCGAGGTCGAGGTCTGCAACGGCGTTGCGGGATCCCATCCGTTCTGCAGCTCGTTGAGTTTGTTCTTGTTGAGCGACCAGTTGCCGTTGATCTCCCAGTTGATGTCCTTCGTGCGGACGGGAACCATGCGGAACGTGACCTCGACACCCTTGTTGGTAATCAGGCCGGCGTTCATCTTGCGGGACGTACTGCCGGTTTCGGCGCTCGTTTCGGCGCTGATGATCTGGTTGCGGGTGCTGGTCTTGTAGAGCGCCACGTCGACATTGAGCCGGTTGCCCAGGAACTTGGTTTCCAGGCCGACTTCCCAGCTGCTGGTCTTTTCCGGGAGGATGTACGGGTAGTTGCTGGCCGTAGGCAGCGTGACGCCGCCCGGATAGTCCGTGGTCGAGTAGTCGTCGTAGAGCGAGAAGACCGAAGTGTCGTTACCCACCTGTGCCCAAGAACCGCGCAGCTTGATCATGTTGACATGAGGGGAGTTGATCTTGAACGCCTTGTCGAGCAGGATACTGGCCGATACCGACGGGTAGAAATAGCTCCAGTTGGAGGGAGCCAGCGTCGACGACCAGTCGTTGCGGGCCGTGACGTCGAGGAAGTAGGTGTCGTCCCACGACAGGTTGACGAAGCCGTAAAGGCTGTTGGTCTGCCGGTTGCTGCGGTAGGGCGACGTGTCGAGGGCTACCGCGGCGTTGGCGAACGAATACATGCCGGGGCCTTCGCTGCTCAGCTGCGAGGCGGTGATGGTGGTCGAGTAGTATTTATTGCGCAGGACGCTGCCGCCGAATGCCGCCGTGACGCCGAAGCGATCCCACAGCTTGTTGTACTTGAGCAGGAAGTCCGAGTTGTAGTCGTAGCGGCGGATGGTCTTCTCGCGGTACATGCCGTAGCGGTTGTCGAGCGACATGAAGGGTTTCTGCTGCGAGCGCCATTCGATATTGGCGTCGAAGCCGCCGCGCAGCGTGAAGGTCAGCTCGGGCAGGAGCGTGAAGTCGATGCTCACGTTGCCGAAGAAACGGTCACGATCCAGTTTGTTCAGCTCCTCGTACAGCGTGCGGTAGGGGTTGTGGCCCTCGAGGCTGTTGTAGATAAGCCCCGAAGTGGTGTTGTATTTGTCTTCGCCGCTGCCTGCCAGGTAGTTGGCGTAGGTGTAACGGCCCTGCATGTACTCGTCGCGGTAAGCCGAGATGGGGTTGGTGTTGTAGCCCCAGATCAGGCCGTACATGGGCGAACCCTGGCTGTAACCCGACATGGGCATGTTGTCGCTGTTCTTGCGGATGTAGTTGACTTTTGCCGCCAGTTTGATGGCCTTGCTGATCTTCTGGTTCAGGGCCAGTGCGAAGGTCTGCTGTTCGTAGCCCGAGTTGGGCGTGATCCAGTCGTTGCGCAGGTCGGTGAATGAGAAGCGCGTGCTCGTACCCTTGCCCGTCGAACCGTCGATGGTCACCGAGTTGCTCCACGTAACGCCCGTTTCGAAGAGGCCGGTGAACCAGTCGTCGGCGTATACCCACGGCAGGGGGGTGAACTCCCCGGTCTCCCAGTTCTTCGACATGTAGAGATAGCGCAGCTTGCTGGAGTCGAAATGCTCGCCGTACGTGTAGCGCGAGATCTGCTGGCGGACGGGCTGCCCGTCGTAGGTCATCGTGCCGGGAAGGCCCCATGCCGATGCGACGCGGTTGGTGAGCGACGTGGTGACGGCCGAGGGGCCGTATTCCTCCTGGAATTCGGGCCAGAAGCCTGCGGTCTCGAAGGTCACCGAACCGTTGTAGGTAACGCCGATACCACGCTGTTCGCGGCCCGACTTGGTGGTGATGAGCACCACGCCGTTCTGGCCCATCGAACCGTAAAGCGCGGCTGCGGCGGGGCCTTTGAGGACGGAGACGTTCTCGATGTCGTCGGGGTTGAGGTCGGAGATCGGGTTACCGAAGTCCACCGGGGCGTTGCTGTTGGCATAGTTGGCGCCCGAACCGGAGGCTACCGTGCCGTTGCTCATCGGGATACCGTCGATGACGAACAGCGCTTCGTTGGCGCCGTAGTTGAGCGACGTGTCGCCGCGCAGCGTCACACGTACCGTACCGCCGGGGCCGGTGCCCGCCGAGGACATCGACATACCGGCGACCTTGCCGTTGAGCCCCGTCACCCAGTTGCTCGATATGGATTTGGTGAGTTCGTCGCCCGAGACTTTCGAAACGGCATAGCCGACCGATTTCTCCGAGCGGGTCAGGCCGAGTGCCGTGACGACCACTTCGTCGATCTTCTGCGCCGATTCTTTCAGCGTGACGTTGATCGTGGTGCGGCTTCCGACCGTGACCTCCTGCGGGTCATAACCCAGCGACTGGAAGACCAGCACGTCGTTGTCGCTGCCGACATGGATCGTATAGGTTCCGTCTGCGTTCGAAATCGTGCCTGTCGCAGTCCCCTTCAGGATGACGGTGGCCCCGACGAGCGGGCTTTTGCCGTCCGTGTCGAACACGATGCCCGTGATGTTGCGGCTTTGGGCCCAGGCGGCCGAAGCGACCAGCAACATTACCGCGGTTGCCAAAGCATTCCGTATGTATGTTTTAAGCTTCATATTGTTGATTTTTTTAATTCGGGTTTTTTTGTCGAACGGCTGCGGTCGTCCTGCGGGCGGCCGCAGCCGTCAAGGTCGGTTTAGGGTACGATCTGTATTCTCGGGCTGTCGGCTGTTCCGGCTCCGCCCCAGCGTATCGTTCCGCCGTTGGGCTTGGTGAGTGCGCCCTTGCCGTTGGCCTGCCAGTTGGCTGCGCAGACGAACCGGAATTCGATGTTGCCGCCGGAGATCGCATTGGCATAGGTGACCGTCACGTCGACCGTGATGTAGGTCGTCCCGTCGGCTTTCATGGCGTGGGTGTAGGAGACCTCTTCCCCCGTTTCCGTGGTCGTTTGTAATGCCGCGGCGGGTTTCCAGGTGCCGCCGTCGTTGTACTCCATCCGCCAGAATTTGTGGCCGGTGGCCGAGGTGCGGGTGATCGCCGTGAAGCGGACTTTGGTGCCTGCGTCGAGGTTCGTCACCGGGACGGCGAACGTCCAGTAGTCGCCCGGCCAGCCGCCCGTGATGTACGGATGGCCCGTACTGCCGACGATGCGTTCGCATTTCTTGTCGGGATCGCTCGGTGCCGTGTGCGTATAGGAGAGGTACCCCGGCCCCGATTGGGCCAGCACCGTGTTGTACGGGCTGTCGGGCCCGCCCTTGAAGTCCTGGGCGTAGTTGCCCATATCCTCTTCCGAGAACGACCATTGTACGGGAGACGCCAAGTTCCATTTCACCGTTCCGGGCGATACGGGCTGCTGCGAAAGCGCGATCTTCTCGGTAAGGGTTGCATCGCCCTCGGCCGCCGTGATCGTAAACTCGCCGAAGCGGCGGAACGAGAGGTTCTGCTCAAGCGCCTTGACCGTTACCTCCACGTCGGTGTTGGCGGCACCCTGCCCGGGGCTCACCTCGTACCATGCCGCAGCGCCCGATGGGGCGATCGTCCAGGGATAGGGGGCGTTGACCGTGAATTTCACCTCGGCACCCGATTCTGTGGGGTTGTCGCTGAGCTCCAGCGTATTGTCCGTTAGCCCTTCGATGGTGATCTGTGCCCCGGAAGCCTGCGTGACAGCAACCTTCTCGATCTCTGCGCCTTCCGACTTGATGATGATATGGCCCGTGCGGCTTTCGCCTCCGGAGTTCCTGCCTACTTCCACCTTGGTGGTGATGTAGGGCAGCCCCGTGGCCTTGACGGTCGCCACGCCGTTCGAGAGCGATGCGCCGTTGTTGGCGCCCGTTACCGTCGACGGGTCTGCGTCGCCGCAGCGTACGGTGGTGATCGTCAGCCAGTCGCAGTCGGTCTCTGCCGTCCAGGCCTTGTTGACGCGCACCGAGCAGGTCAGCGTGCCGCCTTCGGCAACCACCATGCTGTTGGCATCGAAGAGACTCGGATCGGAGGTATTGACGATCTCCTTGTCTAACGGGGTGACGAGTGCCTCCGGTGCCGGGGCTTCGGGGTTCTCGTCCTTGGCGCGCGTCACGGTGATGTTGTCCAGGTAGAGGCGGCACTTCACTTCGCGCTCGCTGCCGAAGGTGATGCGGGTTTCGTTCGTAGCGCCGTAGACGATCAGCGAGTAGCGTGTCCACTCCCAGACGTTCTTCACTTCGACCAGCGCGGAGGTTTCCACCAGGTCGCCGATCGTGCCGGGGCCTTCGATCGTGACGTCCATGTGGTCGTCGCCGTTGTCCACCGTGCCGCCTGCCGACGAATAGGCGGCTGCGTCGAACTGCACGAGCAGCGTCGCGGCCTTGCCGGCGTCGATGCCCGTGAGCGCGGGAATCGTGATGGCGCCCATGTTGGCGGTCTTACCCAGCTTGACATGGCCTTCGTAACGGGCATATACCGAGGGGGTGTAGGTGTAGCCCTTGGCCGCTACGGCCTCTTTCATCCCGTCGGTCGAAAGGGCGAACTCGTTGCCGTTCGTGCCGTCGATCGATACGCTCGGCCAGCCGTACTTGGTGTAGGGGCTCACCCAGTTGTCGGGAATCCACTGGAAGTCGTCGCTGAAGAAGACGTATCCCTCGGCATGCGTGTCCTTGGGCATGTAGGGCGCCTGAACCAGCTCGATGATCTCTTCGGCGGTGTTCTCGCCGAATTCGGCGTCACCGGCCGTGATCGTGATTTTCGACTCGTGGCGTTCGTCGGTGGTGTTGGCCTTGGGCGTGATGGTGACTTGGGCCGCAGAGCCGGCCTTGCCGCTCTTGGGCGCTACCGTCAGCCAGGTCTCGTTCTCCACCGTGAGCGTCCAGTCGTAGGATGTCTCGACGGTGAAGACCACCGGATCCGTATCTTCGGCTTCGAATGCCAGCAGGCGTTCGTCGAGCCCCGTTATCACGATGCCGGCCGCCAGGTAGGCGTCCTGTGAAAGCGGGATGCTCTTCTCCGTCAGGCAGGGATGGAGGTTGTTGCCGCTGTTGGCGCGGATGGTGAATTCGCCGTCGCGCGCCTCGCCCTGGTTCAGGGCCGGGGTGACGGTGACCTGGATATTCTGGCCCGCCTCGCCCTTGTTCGGGGTGACGACGAACCAGCCTGCGGTCTTGGTGATCTCCCAGGGCGCGTCGACGTTCATGGTGAATGTATGCGGGGTCAGTGCCGAATAGAGGAACTTCAGTCCTGCATCGGGCAGGTTTTCGGTGGAGAGTGCCGGGGGAATGGGGTTCCCCGAATCCCCTTCGGTGTCGTCGTCGCTGCACGCCGCGGCTCCCAGGAGCGTGACGCATAATAACGACCACAACCATTTGTTCATTATACGCTTCATTGTCTTAAGGTTTTTTGAGGGTTATTTGGTCACGTCGGTCGTGAGCGCCTTGGGCCGGGTCATCGACTCCGTGCTGACGTTGCCGAAGCGGTCGGTAACCGATATCTCCAGCGTGGAAGACGCCGAGGAGGCCGTAACCTCGAACATATGCATGCAGGAGGTCGAGGGGAAGGTGAGCGTGCCGTTGTTGGCCGCGCCGCGCGGGATGTCGTACGAAATGCTGTGCAGCGGGTCTTTCTTGCTCCAGACCTGTTTCACGTCGAGCGGGGTTCCGTTCTCCGTCACGGTGACCGTCCAGCCCGGCTCGTAGGCCCAGACGTTGATGTAGACGGCATTTTCGCCCACCGTCGAATAATCCTTGTCGCGGTTTCGCATGTCGTTGCCTGCGGCGAAGGCCTTGAGTGCCGTGGCGTCGGTGGCCCAGTACTCCTTGACCTCGTTCATGTCGTAGGTGATGAATTGCTTTTCGATGGGAAGCCCCGTGGCTTTGTACTGCCATTTGAGGTCGGTTCCGTCGACCGTGAAGATCTTGTAACCCGCGGGCGAACCGTCGGTGCAGACGTTGTTGTTGCCGTACTGCTGCGTCCACCACCAGGTGCCGCAGACCGCCGCGATGTTCTGCTCGTAGACGTTCGCATAGGTCGGCGACTGGATATTGCGGTTCACGTGCGTGTGCCCCGTGACGAAAGTCACGTTGCTGAAGCCGGCGAAGCAGCTCAGGATTTTGTCGATGTCGGCCTGGGTCTGGAGCGCTACGCTCACGCCGCCGCTTCCGCTGTACGAGTAAAGCGGGCAGTGGCATCCCACGACGATCGGGGTCGATTTGTCGACATGGGTGAGTTCCTCCTTGAGCCATGCCAGCTGCCGGTCGTCGAAGCGGCGGTTGTAATTGCGCGAACCGACCGTACCCTGCGAGCCGCCCGTGTTGAGGTACTCGGTGTTGTCGAGCATGATGTAGTGTATCCGGCCGATGTTCATGGCGTAGTAAACCGGGCCCATGTGTTGGCGGTAGGGGCCTTCGGCGCCGAAATCGGAGGCTACATAGGGGTCGTTGTCGTGGTTGCCCATCACCGACCACATCTGGAAATTGAAATCCTCGACGGTCTGCTTGCATTCGGGCAGCGCCCACTTGTTGTCGTACCAGTAGCCGTCCCACGAGAAGTCGCCCAGGTTGAGGCAGTATACCTTTCCGGGTGCGGCGGAGTTGTAGGCCGATGTCAACTCCTTGACGAAGCCGTCGGCGAACTGAACGTAATCTTTCGGGGTGTTGCGGTTGGCCAGGTGCATGTCCGTGGCCACGAGCATGGTGTGGGAGTCGTTGTCGGCCCTGAGCAGCTGGAAGTCGAGTTGTTCGACGGTGTTTGCGTCGAGCGTGCAGGGCTGCCAGAACTGGGGCATCGCCTTGACGGTGGGGACGTCATAGCCCGCAGGCAGGATGACGAAGGCGAGTTCGTTGCGTTTTTCGGAATTGAGCCAATAGAAACCGTTGGCGTCGGTCTTGGTGATCAGGTCGCCGTCCGAGACAAGGACGTCGGCGATGCCTTGTCCTGCCAGGTGGACGATACCCTTGATCGTCGCGCCCTCCTTGTCCGGTACGGTGACGCCGCCCAGGGAGAGGTTGAGTTTGGCGGAGCCCAGTGCCTGCTCTTCTGCGCCGCGCTGCAGGGTGAATTCGCAGTCGCCGTCGGCGGCGTTCTGGGGAATGGTGAAGGTCAGCGAAGAATCGTCAGCACCCTTGACCGGCGCTTCGAACTTCCCCCCCCCTTGCTCCAATAGGAGTTTGTCCGTAGCCATGAAACCGCGGCCGCGGATCACGGCGTCGCCGCCCCAGTTGCCCGAGATGGTCTTGCCCAGGTCGACGTCGATGGCCAGTTGTACGGTCATCTTGCTCGATCCGAGCACCTGGTAGTCCTGTGCCCGGTTGAGCACGACCTTATAGACGGTCTGGTCTGCCGCGCCGTCGGGTATGACAAACGTCAGCAGTTTTTCCGATGCTACCGTGGTCGCTGCCGGGAGATCCTCGCCGGCGCGTAACGCGATGGCGTCGCCTTGGGCGAAGCCGTAGCCGGAAACGGAAACCTCCATCCCGCGGTAGACGGTCATCGAGGTCGGAATAACTACATCGGTGACCAGCCGGCCATCGTTGTAGATCTCCTTGTCGCTGTCGTCACAACCGGCCAGTCCGACCGGCAGGGCGACGAGCAGCAACCCGGCGATTAAAGTAATCAGTTTTTTCATAGGCTATTGATGATTTTGGTGTTGGTGTCCTGTATGTCAGTCGGTGTGCCCGAGTGCGATGCGCTCCGAGTAGCGGCGGCCGAATCGGTCGGTGGCGACCACCTCCACCTCGCGGGCCGATGCCGAGGGGCGTGCCGTGAAATAGAAGTTCGTCGGGCGTGGGCGCTGGACTTTGGAGATTTTCCTCCCGGCGGCCTTCAGCGAGTCGATGTGTGCGGTATAATCGGGGTCGTCGAGCGTCGTACGCTGCATGGCGCCGCGGTAACGGCCGTCCTCATACCATACGACCGTCCAGTACGAATCCCAGTTCCACACCTTTGCCACGACGCTGGCCGGGTGCTTGGCCACCTGGCCGGGGTGCCATACGCGGATCTGCCGTGCCGGGGACTCGCCCAGGCTCCGGTATTCCCACGAGAATTCCCCGCCGCATTCGCGGAACAGCTGGAAGCCCTTGGGCGTACCGTCCCAGTTGATCGGATCCCACCAGAGGTTGCCGCAGACCTGCGCTACGTTGTGCTCCGTGACCCCCTCGCGGATGTCGTAATTCGAGTTGAGGTGCGTATGCCCGGTGATGAAGTGCAGTTCGTGCCCGGCGAAGGCGTCCATCAGCCTCTCGGCCGACTCCATGACGCGGTTCCCGAGCCACGATTTCATGGCCGGGGCATGCATCGCGATGCAGACGCGCGACCCTGCGGGCAGGCGTTCGGCATAGGCGGCTGCCCAGCGCAGTTGCATTGTGTCGATCTGCTCCTCGTATTTCTTCGCGCCGTGGTAAACGATGTCGTCGAGCACGATATAGTGCGTGCGCCCCATGTCGAATGCATAATAGGTGGGGCCGAAATGACTGCGGTAATTCTCCGTCGCCTCGCGGTCGGTATATTTGTTCAGGTCATGGTCGTGGTTGCCGATCACGCCGTATACGGGTACCCCGAGCCCGGCGAACTCCGCTTTCACGCCTGCGAAGAGTTCCGGGGAGTCCCATACGATGTCCCCGAGCACGATCGCGGCCTGGTTCGAGCCCCGCGTCCTCCCGTTATCGGTTGCCGCCTGCAATGCGGGCATGACCTCGCTCCGCAACCGCCGGAAATGCTCTTCGGTCTTGGGCTGCGGATCGGCGATCGCCAGCAGTTCGTAGCATTCGCCCGAGCCGGGCCACGGTTGCAATTCGAAGTCGTAGCGTTTGGCCGCCGGGTCGTATGCGCGGTAGAATTGCGGGATGCCCCCATCGAGCGGAGCCAGGTAGCCGGACGGGGTCACCAGACTGATGAACAGCGCCTGGTCGTCGGCATCGAGCGTGAATATGCCCTGCTCGTCGCTTTGCGCGAACGTATAACCGTCGGTTACGGTCACGCCGCCCATCGGCTTTCCGCCGCATTTGACCGATCCCCGTATCGGGCGGGCGGAGGCTGCGGCACAGAGGCAGCAGGCCAGCAGGAAAAGTAACAGGTTTTTCATGGTCGGGTTTGTGCTGATGGTTTCTTGGTGTTTCTGTCTTTTTATTAAATAGGTGGGAGCCTGTGTCGCTCCGGCTGCAAAAATATTTTAATAATTGGCTTCGTGCGTCGTTGTCACCGGAATGTAATCCTTTTTTCATACCCTGGCAGCCGGCTGCCGCTGCGAAAGCTTGTCTCTGAGGACGGATGCAGGCCGCGGGTGCTGCCCGCGGTTTGCCTTTTACGGCCCGGGAATGAGTCTCGTGCCGTTTTAGGGGGTTTCTTGTTTTGTCAGTTTTGTCCGTGTTTTAATTGTGATGTGTAATATTTTTAATTTCATTATGAAACAAAAATAAATCTTTAATTTTATTTTCCAAAATAAAACACAAAAAAATTGGACGAAATATCTGCTTTTTTGTGAAAGAATGGTTTTGAATCGAAATGCACGGTCTCCCTCCGGCCCCGGCCGCGGAAATAAAAAATCCCCGGACTTGGGAAAGTCCGGGGCCGGGGAAACGCTTGTCGCCTCTTGTCAGAATACCCCGAGGTTGTCGAGGAAGATCAGCAGCAGCACTGCCGGGCAGACGTAGCGCAGCAGGAAGCTGAATAGCCCGTAGATACGGAACTTCAACTCTCCGTTGTTGGTGATCTGCGCCTTGAGGATGTGGTGGTCGAGCTTCCAGCCCACGAAGATGCAGGTGAAAAGCCCGCCTGCCGGCAGCAGGATGTTGGCCGTCAGGAAGTCGAGCGAATCGAAAAGCGAGAGCCCGGCGATCTTCCAACTGCCCAACGCACCCAGCGACAGCGATGCCAGCGACGCCAGGGCGGCCGTGGCGGCGGTCGTCAGCCATGCCGCAGCCTTACGGCTCAGGTGCCACTCCTCGTGCAGGTAGACCGTGACTACCTCGTGCAGCGAGATGGTCGAGGTGAGTGCTGCGACGACCAGCAGCAGGAAGAAAATCGACGACCACACCATGCTCAGCGGCATGCCGTTAAAGATACTCGGCAGGGTGATGAATACGAGCGACGGCCCCGACGAAGGCTCGATGCCTACGCTGAATACCGCCGGGAAGATCACCACGCCGGCCAGTATGGCCACCAGTGTGTCGAGGATGGTGACGTTGAGCGCCGTGTGGCGCAGGTTCGTGTCCGGTTTGAAATACGAGGCGTAGGTCACCATCGTGCCGATGCCGATCGAGAGCGAGAAGAACGCCTGCCCCAGTGCGACGAGCACGGTCGTGGGCGTCACCTTCGAGAAGTCGGGGGCGAAGAGGAACTTCAACCCGGCTTCCCCGCCCGGCATCAGCAGTGAATGTACCGACAGTACGATCAGAATCAGGAACAGCAGCGGCATGAGGATTTTAGCCGAGCGTTCGATGCCTTTCTGTACGCCCATGGCGATCACGAAATGGGTTGCGAGGACGAACAGGCAGGTGTAGACGACCGGCCTCCAGGGATTGCTGATAAAGTTCTCGAAGAGACTCTTGTACTGCTCGGCGGTCGAGAAACGAGCGATACTGCCCGTCACCGAGTGCACCATGTATTCGGCCGTCCATCCCGATACTACGAAGTAGAACCCCAGGATCAGGAATGCGGCCAGCACGCCGTTGTAACCCAGAAAACTCCACCGTGGGTTCAGCGCCCGGTAGGCACCCACGGCATTGCGGTGCGAAGCACGCCCCACGGTGAACTCCGCGATCATGAGCGGCAGCCCCAGCAGCAGGACGCAAAGGATGTAGATTATCAGAAATGCCCCGCCGCCGTTGTCCCCGGCTACATAGGGGAAGCGCCAGATGTTGCCCAGCCCCACGGAACTTCCCGCGGCGACCAGCACGGCGCTCAATTTGCCACCCAAGGTGGCGCGACTCTCCTTGTGATGCATAACCTAACCTGTTTATTATCGCAAACGGGTGTGCGCATGCATGCGCACACCCGCCCTATTTCTCCAGCACGACGCTCACCTTCTCGAGCTTTCCGCCCAGCGGCGGCGCCAGTTTCGATACGGTGCATTTTACGTGCCGCACCTGCGGGAAGGTGGCGTAAACCGCCTCGATGATGTTCGTCGCCACCCGCTCGATGGTGTGCTGCGTGATTCGCATCTGCATCTCGACGACTTCGTAGGCCGTCAGGTAGTTGACCGTCTTGCGCACGTCGTCGTCCGTGGCCGCATGGCCCAGTTCGGCCGTCAGTTCCAGGTCGACCGTGAAGCGGTTGCCTACCTTGCGTTCCAGCTCGTAGCAGCCGTGCAGCGCGTGGAATTCCATGCGCGTCAGGACGATGCGGTATTCCATGCTACTCGGCGATTACGAGGTAGTAGTTCTTCTTACCCCTCTGTACGAGCAGGTATTTGCCGGCGATCAGGTCGGCCTCGCCCACCGTACGTGCCGGGTCGGCGACCTTCTCCTTGTTGAGCGACACGCCGCCGCCCTGCACCATCTTGCGGCATTCGCCCTTCGAGGGAAACACCTGCGTTTTTTCGGCGCACAGATCGACGAACGGCAGGCCCAGCTCGGCACGGGCGATGCGGAACTGCGGCACGCCCTCGAACACCTGCAACAGGGTCTCTTCGTCTATTTTGCGCAGCGCCTCCGACGTCGAGCCGCCGAAGAGGATCGCCGAGGCTTCGACCGCCTTTTCGTACTCCTCCCTGGAGTGGATCATCGTGGTGATCTCCTGTGCCAGCCGCTTTTGCAGTACGCGCAGGTGGGGCGCCGCCTCGTGTTCGGCGGTCAGCGCCTCGACGGTTTCACGGTCTAACAGCGTGAAGATGCGGATGTAACGCTTGGCGTCCTCGTCGCTGACGTTGAGCCAGAACTGGTAGAACTTGTAGGGCGAGGTATAGCGCGCATCGAGCCATACGTTGCCGCTCTCGGTCTTGCCGAATTTCGTACCGTCGGCCTTGGTGATGAGCGGGCAGGTGATGGCGAATGCTTCGGCCTCGTTGCCCAGTTTGCGGCGGATCAGCTCCGTTCCGGTGGTGATGTTGCCCCACTGGTCGGCGCCGCCCAGCTGCACCTTGCAGTTCATCGTCTGGTAGAGGTGCAGGAAGTCGAAGCCCTGTACCAGCTGGTAGGTGAACTCGGTGAACGACATGCCGTCGCCCTCGCCGCTGAACCGTTTCTTGACCGAATCTTTGGCCATCATGTAGTTGACGGTGATGCACTTGCCGATATCGCGGATGAATTCCAGAAACGAAATGTCCTTCATCCAGTCGTAGTTGTTCACCAGCACGGCCGCGTTCGGGGCGTCCGACTCGAAGTCGAGCAGTTTGGCCAGCTGGCGCTTGATCGCCTCCTGGTTGTGGCGCAGCGTGGGTTCGTCGAGCAGGTTGCGCTCCTGCGACTTGCCCGAGGGGTCGCCGATCATGCCCGTCGCGCCGCCTATAAGCGCCAGCGGACGGTGGCCGCACATCTGGAAATGCTTGAGGATCATTACGCCCACCAGGTGGCCGATATGCAGCGAGTCGGCCGTGGGGTCGATGCCCAGGTAGGCCGTCGTCATCTCTTTTTCGAGTTGTTCCTTCGCGCCGGGCATGATCGTGTGGATCATCCCGCGCCATTCGAGTTCTTCGATGAAATTCTTTGTTGCCATTTTTATTGTTCGTTCTTTTTATTCTACTTCCAAGTCCAGTGCTTTGCGGAGTTCCGCGACGAGCGGGTTCTTCTCCGTGATGTAGCGGACGCGGTCTTCGAGCTTGATCGGGCGTGCCGCCCGGATCTCTTCATTGACCGTGACCTCCAGTTCGATCATACCCTCGATGCCCGCCAGTTCGGCGATGCGCATCAGCATCCCGGTCTTGCTGCGCAGGATCTCCTCGCGCAGCTCCGTCGTCGGTACGCTCACCGAGATCGTGTTGTCGCGGAACGTCATCAGCTCGAAAGCCGGCACGAAGCGCGGGCGTTTCTCCTTGATGAGGTTCAGTATCCTGCCTCGGGCGTGCTCCAACTTTTCGGCACAGTCCGGGTCTATGCGCACGGTTTCGGGTTCGTCGGGCGTTTCGCCGTCCGACAGCTCCTCGTCGGGGTCGCCGCCTGCCGAGGCGAGCAGCTCCGAGAGCGATGCGCCCGAGATCAGCGGCCGCCGTTTCATCCCCGGCGCGGGCTGTGCCGGGAGTGTTCCCTGTGCAGTCGGGCCGGCGGATGTACCCGCTGCCGGCCTTCCGGCCGGGGACGCGGCAGGCATTGCTGCGGACGTTGCTGCGGAAGGGGGGGCCGTTGCGGCTCCTGCTGCTTGCGCTGCCGGTTGTGCCGTTGCGCTTGCCGGGGCTGCGGGGTTGCCGGAGGCGCTTGTCGCCGGGGCATTCGTTGCCGGATTTCCGGTCGCGCTAACCCCTGCCGGTTGTGCCGTTGCGGCTGCCGGGGCTTCCGGGTTGCCGGAGGCATTTGCCGCCGGGGCGTTCGTTGCCGGATTTCCGGTCGCCGAAACCCCTGCTGGTTGTGCCGTAGCCGTTGCGGCTGCCGGGGCTCCGGGGTTGCCGGAGGCATTTGTCGCCGGACGCGGTGCCGGCTGCCCGGCCGCTGCCGGAGCCGCCGCAGGTGCGGAGCCCGCCGTGCGGGGGGTGAGGGTAGGAAGGGGATATTCCCCGGAAGATGTCAGAGAGTCATTTTTTTTTTGGCCGAGCCCTGCGATCTTCATCAGGCCCAGCTCGACGAGCAACCGCTGGTTGGACGATTGCCGGATCTTCCCGTCGAGCTCCGTCAGGCAGGAGATGGCTCCGAACAGGAACTCGACATCGCAGGCGCCCGCCTGCGTCCGGTATCGTTCGAGCAGCGTCCCGGTCATTTCGATCAGCCGCAGCGTTTCGGGGCGCTTGGCCATCAGCAGGTCGCGCATGTGGCGGTTCAGCCCCGCCATGAAGGTCTGCCCCGAGAAACCCCGCGACAGCACGCTGTCGAACGTCACCAGCGTGTCGACATAGTTGCCCGCGAGCAACATCTCCGTGACGCCGAAGTAGGTGTCGTAGTCCAGGACGTTGAGCGTCTGGGCGACGTTGCGGTAATCGAGCGCCTTGCCGCAGAACGACACGGCCTTGTCGAACATCGACAGGGCGTCGCGCATACCCCCGTCGGCTTTCTGGGCGATGAGGTTGAGCGACTCTTCGTCGGCCGCGATGCCTTCCTGCGAGGCGATGTATTTGAGGTATTCGACGCCGTCCTCGACGCGGATGCGGTTGAAATCGTAGATTTGGCACCGCGAGAGGATGGTCGGGATGATCTTGTGTTTTTCGGTCGTCGCGAGGATGAAGATCGCGTGTGCGGGCGGCTCTTCGAGCGTTTTGAGGAAGGCGTTGAACGCCGCCGCCGAGAGCATGTGCACCTCGTCGATGATGAATACCGAGTAGCGCCCTACCTGCGGGATGATGCGCACCTGTTCGATCAGCGTGCGGATATCTTCCACCGAGTTGTTCGACGCGGCGTCCAGCTCGTGTATGTTCAACGAGCGCCCTTCGTTGAACGAACGGCACGATTCGCATTCGTTGCAGGCCTCCGATCCGTTGGGGTTCAGGCAGTTGATGGCCTTTGCGAAGATGCGGGCACAAGTGGTCTTGCCTACGCCGCGGGGGCCGCAGAACAGGTAGGCGTGAGCCAACTGCCCGCGCTCGATCGCATTTTTAAGCGTGGAGGTGATATGTTTCTGTCCGACGACCGAGGCGAAGGTCGCGGGGCGGTATTTCCGTGCGCTGACGATAAAATCACTCATAGTAGCGCAAAGATACGAATTAAGAATTAAATTAAAAATGAAACCCGCCTACAAAATGACAGCCCTCTCCCCATACCCGGGCGAAGGGCTATGCATGGCGGGCCGGGCAGCCTGTTGCACCCGCTCCTCCGGGCTGCCTGCCGTTTTTATTTGGCGGCGGCCTTCCGCAGTCCGAGGAGCCCGAGCAGTCCCGGGTGCGACGGTTGCGTCCGCTTGGCGGGCGGCAGGGATATTTGCGATCCCATCAATTCCTGAAACTCCTGGCTGAATCCCGTATCCATACCTGCAGATGAGGTGAATGTCAGTTCCCCGAATACGGGGTTGCCGGCGACTTCGTAAAGGTCGACCCGTACTTGGGGGAATCCTGATGAGAGCCGTTTGGCCGCATCGAGCATCCGGTCGAGGGATGCCGGACGCGGGATATCACACTGATGTGGGTCGTAATATTTTCCGGTGACGTAATGACCTATGTTTTTCCATGTCCTGGCATCGTACAATCCTGTTTTGACGTCGGATGGCGATTTACGGTTGTAGCAGACCATGCAACAATAGGGGTTGCCATCGAAACAGTAGAATTTATAGTCGATGAGCGAATTGCCGAATGCTGGTTCTGAGGGAAGGAGGCGTTCGGCGATAATGCGGGGTTTAATACCAAAATAGTGGTGTTCGGCCGTCATGCGGCCGAATTTCTTTCGCAGGGTGTGGTTGAGTGTACGGCGGATCGACCGGATATCGGCTTTTTGCCTGTCGTTCACGATGATAACTTGTCCGTAGCCGTTGTTGGTTTTCAGCACGAACGTGTCGGGGAGATTCCCCCCCCCGCTGAAGTCTATCTCCTCTGCGGATTCCCATACACCGTATAATTCGTTGAGCATCCATCCCAGCCCGCATTGCTCGACATACTCGCGGACGCGGTACTTGTCGGCCAGTTGCGACCAGCGGGTGGTGTCGGCATGGAGCATCATCCAGAGGACTTTTTCGTTGAAGGTTCGGGGGTTTTCGAGGTCGGGGTCGGTGCCGAATCGTTGCCGGTAGCGTATCCTGACCAGTTTTTCCGGGTTACGGTACGCATAGTAGCGCATCTGCAACCGCTGCCATTTGCGCAGCAGGAACGGGGGTTTACGGTATGTCATGAACGTGAAGAGTGAGAGTTAGGTGTTGCGAAGATAATACATTTCGGGCGATGTCCTGCTGTTTTATGCCGTATTGTGTAACTCTTCTGCAAAACAGCTGACGTTTTGGCGCCTCGTGTCAGTCCCGTGTGTGACAAAGGATGACACATTGGCCGGGAAGCCGGGTTGGCAGGCGTTTTGCGGGTGTAGTATACGAAAGTTTGAAAAACAAATTATCAGAGATATGAACATCAATACGTTAACTGTAAAAGCGCAGGAGGCTCTGCAAAGTGCATTGTCTCTTGCCCGGGAGCGCGGACAGCAGGCTGTCGAGCCGCTCCATATTCTGAGCGTGCTTGTCCGCGAGGACGATTCGCTCGCCACGTTCCTCCTGGGGCGTGTCGGGGTGAATGTCCGCGGCCTGCGCGACGAGGCCGACCGGGCCGTCGCGTCCCTGCCGAGGGTCGAGGGCGGCGGCGACCAGTTCTTTTCGCAGGACTCCTCGAAGGTGATCCAGCGCGCCGTGGACTTTACCCGGAACTTCGGCGACAAATACGCGTCGGTCGAGCACCTGCTGCTGGGGCTCGTCGCCGAGCGCGGGCAGGCCGCCGACATCCTCAAGCGCAGCGGTGCCACCGAGAAGGAACTCCTGGAGGCGATCCGCACCTTCCGCAAGGGGGCTACGGTCGATTCCCAGACCTCCGAGCAGCAGTTCGACGCGCTGGCCTCCCTGCAGTTCAACTGCTCCGCCGTGCTCTCGGGCTGCCGCGTGACGCGACTGCTTACGGGCGGGGACTATACCGAGGTCAGCATGGCCAATGCGTGGTGCTCGTGGGTCAGCGTGGGCGGCAGCTATTCTTCCAAAATGCTCGAGCGGCGTATCCGCGAGCTGCGGGAATTCGATGAAGCGTAACGCTTTGTGCTGGAAACAGACGCACTCCGGTGCGGCTGTTTCGTTGGCCGGTCTGGAGTGCTTTTTTGCAGACTGCCGTTTCCCGGGAACCGCATTTATCGGCCGTCCGGTCTCCGGTTACCGGATTCCGAGCCGCCACATGACCCGGAGGACGAAACGCCGCACGCCCCGGGGGAGTGCCAGCCACCTGCGCGACCGCCGTTTCCAGCGGCGGGAGCTGGTGCGGACGATGCGTCCCGACGGCAGGATGACAGCCGTCATCACGGCGACGATATCCTTGCCGAGGCAATGCTCCGTCGTGCGGTAATTACCGTCCCCGGACAGGGTGAAACGGAGTGTCCCCGCGGCGGAATCCCTCTCTGCGGGGTTTTCCGCGGATGCCGCAGGGGACGGGGCATTCCCTGCGGCTGGTGCGCATACGGGACGGTTTCCTTCGCAGCGGACGCCTGTTTCGATCCCGACGATGCGGTGCAGGATATGGCGCCCTTCGCAGCGAAACAGGACGACGTCGCCCGTCCGCAGGGCGCCGATGCCGCTCGGCGGCGGAGCCGGATGGCGGGTGCCGCAGGCGGGTGGGTGCAGGTCGGGGGCCGTGCCGGGGG
>ERZ773209.481-NODE-481-length-28494-cov-58.223215_pt1 | contig 28494 bp, 29 predicted proteins | sample MGYA00511109_ERZ773209 | MGnify/ENA primary metagenome ERZ773209 (study PRJEB29015, sample SAMEA2737786) | human gut metagenome | biome: human gut; feature: human-associated habitat; material: faeces | place: China | collected 2012 ...
AGTTCTATCGTGGAATGGTCAACAAGTATGGTTGGGTAGATATGGGTTCTTCATTTTTGCCATCTGAGTTCAATGCTGCATATCTTTGGGCTCAGTTGGAGCAGCTTGATGATATTCAAGGTAAGCGTAAACATATTTGGAATCGCTATTTTGAGGGATTGAAAGGTAAGATTGGTAATGACGTGAAATTGCCTTATATCCCTGAGTATGCAACCAATAATGCACATATGTTCTATCTCCTCTGTCCAAGTTTGGAGTATCGTACTGCATTGATGAAGTTCTTGAAGGAAAATGATGTACAGACCACTTTCCATTATTTACCACTACATAGTAGTAAGTTTTATGCAAAGAAACATGGAAATCGTAAATTACCTAATTGTGATTTCTATGGAGATTGTCTTGTAAGATTGCCTTTATATTATGAATTATCTGACATGGAGGTGAATAAAATAATTGGGCATATTATAGATTTTTGTTCTAAATATTAATAATTTATCCTCATCTGAAGTTGGTCAGCTAGCGGGATTCGAATTCTCGGTGAGGTACAGAATATTACAAAAATGAGATTACATTTATTTCAAGACGAGAAAATTATAAATAGAACTATATTCTTTTTTGAAAAGGTATATCCTGGAGAAAATAAGTTTGTAGTAGTTTTACCTAAAAATAAAATTAAATGTAAATATGTTAATGTGGACAATACTAATGTATTTGTAGTACATTATAATACTGAAGAGTTTTGGAGAATAATTGGTCAAGTTAACTGTTATAATGAAATTATTATTCATTATCTTACAGATGATATGACCTTATTCTTGTCAAAGATAGATCATCCTAATATTTATTGGATAGAATGGGGTGGTGATCTCTATAACCATCTCCTTCGGTATAAAGGTTTTCAGTTATATTATGATGATAATTTAGTTGCAAAGATGAGAAAGCCAAGATGGCCTGTTTTTTTGTATAAATTGCTTGATAAATTTAATGTGTTTGTAAAAGCGCAAAAAAGAATAAAAGTTCTTCATAAGATTAAATACTTTTTGCCAGATAGTATGTATGATGAGTATCCTATGATTATTAATGCTTATCCACAGTTCAAACATCTTATATATAAAGATTTTTTTTATTATCCTTTACACGAAATTTTAGGTGATTTATCTAATTCTTTAACTAGAGGATCGAAGATAATAATAGGAAATTCTTGCTCTTTTACAAATAATCATATTCATGTCTTCAATGAACTAAAGAAAATTGATGTAAATAATAAAATCGTCGTTCCGTTGAGTTATTCGGGAAACCAAAGATATAGAGAATTCTTAATTAATAAGGGGGAAGAGTTATTTGGTAGCAGATTTGAACCTGTTACTGAGTATATGAGCTTAGCTGAATATAATAATCTTTTGCTTTCTGCTAATGTTTTCATTTATGGAAATCTGAGACAAGAAGCTGTAGGGAATATTTTGATTGCATTATACATTGGAGGAAGTGTATTCTTGGATGATAATAACCCTTTACTTTCTTTTTATAAGCGATTAGGACTTGAAATATATCCACTCTCTGAGTTAACTTCTCAAAGAATTAATTCCAAACTTTCTTATGATAAAATCATGAAAAATAGACAGATTCTTGAGAAATATTATTCAAATGAAAGGTTGGAAAAAATTATAAAACAAAACTTTTAGTTTTAAAATGAACGATATTAAAAAACAATTATTGAAAGGTTCTATTTATACAGCACTTTCGAAATACTTGAATATTGGTTGTCAATTAATTGTTACTGCATTTTTAGCACGTTTGTTGTCACCTGCAGATTTTGGTTTAGTAGCGATAACAACTGTGATAATAATGTTCTTTGATATTTTGGCTGATGTAGGTTTTGGACCTGCAATAATACAGAACAGAGATATGTCAGATAAAGATATAAATCATGTATATTCTTTTTCTATTTATTTTTCTGTAGTGTTGGTTGCTGTTTTTATAATTTGTATAAAGCCTATTGCTATATTTTACGAAGAAAAGTCTTTGGTTAATTTATGCTTTGTTTTGTCTTTTCAATTAATTTTTACGACATTTAATATTGTGCCAAAGGCTTTAATGCTAAAGTTTAAAAAATTTCGCAGTATAGCTGTTGTGTCTATTGTTAATTCTATTGTTTTTGGAATATTATCTGTAGCTGCTGCTTTTTGTGGCTTAGGTATTTATTCTTTGTTAATAGTCCCTGTAGGTAATAGTATTAGTACTTTTTGGGTCTACAAACACCAATGTGGAGTCGATTTGGTATTTTATATAAAGCCTAGTTTCGAACCTGTAAAAAAACTGCTTTCATTTTCTTTGTATCAGTTTTCTTTTAATTTTGTAAACTACTTTTCTAGAAATCTCGATAAAATTCTTATTGGGCGTTTTATAGGAATGGATAGTTTGGGCTATTATGAGAAGTCATACAGATTAATGACTCTTCCTATTTCTACATTGCAGAATGTATTGACGCCAACTATACAACCTGTACTTTCTGAATATCAAAACAATAAAGAGCTAATATATGAATATTATAAAAAAATATCAAAGGTATTTCTGGTTGCAGGAGTAATAGTTACTAGTTATTTCTTCTTTTGCTCTAGAGAATTAATATTTTTAATATTTGGCTCCCAGTGGAATTCTGCCGTGCCTATATTTAGAATACTTTCGTTGTCAATTTTTACACAACTCTTAGATTCTTTATCTGGAGGCTTTTTGCAAGCTTCAAATTCTGTAAAATACTTGTTTAAAACTGGTATATATTCTGCTGTTATTAATGTTACTATGCTTGTAATTCCTTTACTTGTTTTTAAAGATTTAGAGATTACTGCATATTTTATAACAATAGCTTTTTATATGAATTTTATCTTGGCTCTCTATTATGTAATTTTTAAAGCATTTAGAACTTCTATTTGTGATTATTTGACAATTTTTCCTAAACCGATGATTCTTTTTTTGGTGTTAATGATAGGAATGTTTTTTATTAATTCTTTGAATTTTGATATATTATTAGGATTGTGTTTTAAAACAATATATGTTATTGCATCCACTCTTTTATTTGCTTTTAAAGCCAGATATGTAAATCTTAAAAAAATTTTAAAATAATTAGTTGGTATGTTGGAATCTCCCTTTACTCTTTTATTTCTATATTTGTTAGTCGTATTTATTTTTTTTGCTCAATCAAAAAAAAAATTGTTAGATTCACAGAATAATTTTTTCTTTTATGTGTCATGTGTTTTAATGATTTTTGTTTGTGCTGCAAGAGGTGAAGGAATAGGTGCGGATACGGAAGTCTATAAAATGTCTTATGATTCAGGAATGTTTGTTGATACAGTATCATATGAACGGACTTGGATATATATATGTTCTTTTGTTAAGTTCTTCTTAAAAAAAGATTTTGATGTTGTGATATTGATTTATTCACTGATATGTTTTTTACCGGTAATATTTGTTGTTCGCAAGGAAACAAAATATCCATATATGGCATTCTATATTTTTATAGTAATAGGACTGTTTTTTGCTAACTTCAATATAATGAGACAATGTGCTGCTATGTCAATTTGTCTTTATTCTTTTTATTTGCTTCGTCGAAAAAAATATTTATTTTTCGCTCTATTTTGTGGTTTTGCTATATTGTTTCATGCTACTGCTTCAGTCTTTTTTTTCATTGTTTTTGCAACTTATTGTTTTTCAAAACTTTCTTATAAAGGAAAAATAATGTTGCTTCTCTTTTCTTTAATGATTGGTCCTTTGTTTTATGGAGTTATTAACTCATTAGCTGTATATGCTTCTTGGGATAAATATCAAAACTATAAAGAGTATGCCGATACTAAAAGTGTTAATTTCTTTGCTAATTTTTTGGTTAATATTATTCATACGTGTTGGACAATACTGATTTATCGGCATTTCAAAGATTTTAGAGAACCAAATAAGTTTTCATATATTAGTATGTATCTTTTATCTGTTGTTTTGGCTAATCTTTTCGTGTATAATATAGGTATTAACCGAATTGTATTTTATGCAAAATATTCGGCCATTATCGCTATTCCTTATTTATGGGAACTTTATTGTTCGCATAATTTAAGTGTAAAAATTAGTTATCCTAATACCTTTAGGTGTCACTTGCATTATTATTTTGTATTTCTTTTTCTAATGTATATATTGTCTATTTTTCAAAATTCAAATGGGGTTTTCCCATTTTAAAATCGTTATTTCATATGAATAAAGTTTTAGTTTCCGTAATTATACCTACTTATAAGCGTCCTCAATTTATAGCTCGTGCAGTGAACAGTGTTCTTCAGCAAACATATGCTAATGTTGAGATAATTGTTGTGGATGATAATGATCCGACTTATCCTGATAGGAAGGCAACAGAGAAAGTAATGGAACAATATCATGATAATCCACAAGTAATTTATTTGCAGCATGACAAAAATCGTAATGGTTCTGCAGCTCGCAATACTGGATGGAGGCAAGCCAAGGGCAAATATATTACCTTTTTAGACGATGATGATGAGATAGCTTCTACGAAGATTGAGAAACAAGTCTATTGTCTTGAAACACTAGATGATTCATGGGGGGCTTGTTATACAGCCTATCACACTCTTATGCCAGATGGAAGTATCCAAATGTCATCTACAAATCAAAGTGGTGATGTTTACTTACGAGCCTTAATGCGAACATTTTATGTAGGGTCAGGATCTAATGTACTCCTTCGTAAGAAAGTAGTAGATGAGATTGGTGGATATGATGAGTCTTTTAAGCGTAACCAAGATGTTGAATTTATGGCTCGTGCCTTTGAAAAATATAAAGTTGCTTTTATAAATCAGGATTTGTTAACAATCCATTGGGAAGTTAGAGCCGTCAAGCGCACGTTTAAGTTTTGTGATGGAATAACACAGTTTTACTTGAAGAAAATGAGTGGTAGAATAAATAAATTAGCTCCGCAAGATAAGCATAGAGTTGTTGCTGTTATATCATTAGATCGTGCACGTTTAGCCTATTATTATAAAGAATTCAAAGTTATACGTCATATTCTCAATGAAGGTAACGTCTCATTTATTGAACTGGGTAAATATATTCTCTATCTTGCAAAACGTGTTATTACAAAAAAATCTTATGGATTCTATTTGTAAGAATGTGTTGGTATAATAAATTCGAATTTTAAAATGACTTTTCAATCATTAGAATATCTATTGTTTTTCCCTGTAGTATTCCTTCTCTATTATACACTGTGTCGCAGAAGTAAAATGCTACAAAATGGACTTATAGTTGTAGCAAGTATTGTGTTCTATAGCTGGTGGGACATTCGGTTTATAGGCTTATTATTGCTCACGGCTTTTTCTACATACTTTGCTGCATGGTGGTTAGGAAAGACTGATAAGCAGAAAACACGTAAATGGATTCTGGCAGGAACAACTATTCTTAACGTGGGCATATTGTTTTTCTTTAAGTATTACAACTTCTTTGTGCAAACTTTTGTAGATGCTTTCTCGCTTATAGGGTTGCATGTTGGAGTATCAACTCTGAAAATAATATTGCCTGTTGGTATAAGTTTTTACACCTTTTCCGCTCTTAGTTATAGCATTGATGTATTCCAACGTAAGGTAGAGCCTACGAAAGATATCTTGGCGTATCTGGCCTATGTGATGTTTTTCCCAAGCATCTTAAGCGGTCCTATAAGTAGAGCCCAAAGGCAGTTGCCGCAGTATTTCAAGCTTCGTGTATTTGGTTATGATAAAGCAGTGAGTGCATGTAAGCTAATCCTATTGGGGGGGGTAATAAAGCTTTGCTTAGCCGACAGATTAGGCATTTATGTGGATGCCGTTTATAGCAATATAGCCCATCATAATGGCACGACATTGTTACTTGCCAGTATTCTTTATACCATACAGATTTATGCAGACTTTGCAGGATATTCATTGATGGCAATAGGTTGCGGAAGGATGTTGGGCATTGAGTTGCCAGAGAACTTCTGTCGCCCCTATTTTGCAAGGACTGTAACTGACTTTTGGCGGAGATGGCACATATCACTTACGACATGGTTTCGTGATTATATCTATTTTCCTTTAGGTGGCAATAGATGCAGCAAAGCTCGTTGGGCATTTAATACCATAGCTGTGTTTACTATAAGTGGGCTGTGGCATGGGGCAGCATACACCTTTGTGATATGGGGCGCTTTTCATGGCTTGTGCATGGTTGTTGAACGTCTTGCTTATGGAAATCGGATAAAGGCAATTACTAATGACATTAATTTGTTTAATACATTGCGCTTAATCTTAACTTTCACCATCGTAAATTTTGCTTGGGTGTTTTTCCGTATTACCAATTTGCCAGATGTATTTCTAGTATTTAAAAAGATATTAACTGAGCATGGAAGTCCATTTGTAGATGCAGACACCTTGATCTATGCGGTTATGTTTGCCATTCTTCTATTTATCATAGAATTTATGGAAGAGCATTTTAAGGGTAGGATTAAAGTGCTTAGCAGTAAACACTTTGTAGTGCGTTGGAGTGCTTACATTGCAATGGTAATGATGATTCTGCTTTTCGGAGTTCTTGATGGTGGATCTTTTATTTATTTTCAATTTTAAGGGTATATGAAAAATAACAAGACCTTATTTGCTTTTTGCTTAAAGATAGTGATACTGTTTGTTGTCCTTTTCTGTGTTGACAGAATGGTAGGAGCAGCATTTGTCGGTATGAAAACGTTAGGACTGGAGCGTAATCCAGAGAATATGTGGCTTAAAACTCCTTATACCGTAGAGAAGGTAAAGACTGATATAGTGGTTATAGGCTCGTCGAAGGCTACACATAATTATATTCCTGATACCTTATCACATAATTTGCATATGAATGCTTACAACTGTGGGCAGGATGGTTGTTTTTTTCTCTATCAGAATTGTATTATCAACATGATACTCGATCGCTATACACCAAAAGTTATATTGTGGGATATTCAGCCAGAATCGTTTATAAAGAATGATGTGGCGAATGAATACCAGAACATTCGTTATCTAACTCCTTATTATCGTAGCAGTCAGTGGGTTAAACATTATATAGATAGTGAATCCCCAAAAATGCCGATTCGCATGCTTTCCGAAATGTATGGCTATAACTCGAAGTTGTTTAATTACATTTTTCCATTAGTTACTCATGCATCTTCTACGAAGCATGGTTATATTCCCTTACCTTCATCTGGTTATGCTTATCCGAGAATGAAGCTGGAGCCGCAAAATGAAGATGTAGAAGTTTCACCAGATTTCCTTACGTTTTTAGACAAAACATTAAAGCGTTGTCGTTTAAAAGGGTGTGACGTAAGACTCTGTATTTCGCCTGTATATTTGAAGAAAAGTGCTTTGACACGTCATGCAGAAGAATCTATTTCTCGGATAGCTGATATTAATGACGTACGTTGTATGAACTATCATTCTGATTCTGAATTTATGGGTGATTCAACATTATTTAAGGACGCACATCACTTGAATGATTGTGGGGCAAAGAAATTTACAAGAATTATTTGTGGTTTGAATTGAGAATCTATATATAAACTATGAGATATAATAAAAACAAAATTATTCGTTCTGTTACTGTTCCGCAATCTTTAGACTTTTGTCGAGAGATGATGATTAAGATGCGGGCAATGGGGTATGATATGGTGGCTGTTACGTCGCCTGGACCTGAACTTGATGAACTTAGAGATGTGGACGGATTCCATTGTGTGGCAGTGCCGATGGAGAGACATATTTCTATTGTGAGAGATCTAAAGTCGCTCATAAAGATGATAAGAGTATTTCGTAAGGAGAAACCACAGGTGGTGCATTCTATGACTCCCAAGGCTGGCATGATATGTATGGTGGCAGCATGGCTGACTCATGTTCCTGTGCGAATCCATACTTTTACAGGTCTTGTATGGCCTACGGCAACAGGTATGAAAAGAAAGTTGTTGATGATGACAGACTGGCTTACCTGCGCTTGCGCTACGTATGTGATTCCTGAGGGGCAAGGAGTGCTTAATGATCTTAAGAATTGGGGCATTACCAAGAAACCTATGAGAGTTTTAGGATATGGAAATGTGAGGGGCGTAGATATGGATTATTGGAAAAAAACGAATGCATCATCCAATAAGCTTAGAGAAATAAAGCGGGATGATGTGTTTACTTTCATCTTTATCGGACGTATTGTTAGAGATAAAGGCATTAATGAGTTGATTGCAGCCTTTGATAAATTATCTCAAGAGTACAAGGTTCGTCTTCTGCTTGTAGGAAAATTTGAAGATACACTTGATCCAGTATCTGATTCAACTAAGAAAATCATTGAAGTTAATTCTTCTATTGAGTATTTGGGTCCTCAATATGGTACTGATTTGCTTGCATGCTATGCAGCAAGTGATTGCTTTGTTTTTCCTAGTTACAGAGAGGGGTTTCCTAATACGGTACTTGAAGCTGGGGCGATGGGATTGCCTTCTATAGTTACAGATATTAATGGTTCTAGAGAAATTGTCGTTTGCAAAAATGAGGAAAATGTTACTCCTGTCAAGGATATGAAAGTTTGCGATAATGGTATAATTATTCCTTCTAAGAATGAGAAAGTACTTTATCAGGCAATGGAAGCTGTTGTAAAGAATGAGAAGATGAGAGTTAGTATGTCTTTACAAGCTCGTAAAATGATAGCATCAAGATTTGAACAAAGTTTTGTGCAACAATGTCTGATTGATTTTTATAAAGAGATAATGTAAGTTCTTTCTTTTTTATATCACCTAAGCTGGCTTTAATTAGTATTATTGAACAAGCCCAAGTGCTTACTGCGCTTGACTGTTTTACGTTTTGTTGAATTATTAACAATTTAAAATGAAATATGTTATACGAAATTGCGCATGTCATAAAAGACAAATTTAGTTTCTTTTGGGAAGTAGTAGAGTGGGGAAATAAAATACTTTTTATCTTCCAACATAAGAGAAATATTAAAGATATACCAAGTTTGTTGAATCAGATAAGTACAGATTCCCTTATAATCAGAATGACAAAAGAGACAGATGCTCCTAAATTAGCTGCTTTCTTTAAAGAACAACCAGAAAATGCATTTAAATTTTTCAAGCCTCATGGCTTTGATGAAAAATCTATGTTAAAAGTGATACGCAATGAATCATTTTTGACATTTGTTGTCACGGAAGGTGAGGTGATAGTTGGCTATTTTTTTCTAAGATGTTTTGCTAATGGTAAATGTTTTAGAGGGAAAATAGTTCATAAGAAATGGCAAGGTAAAGGTATAGCAAAGCTTATGGGTAAAGCTATGACTTTAGTTTCCGAAAAATTGAATTTGCGTATGTTTGGGTCTATCTCACCAGATAATTATGCTTCTATGGCTTCTGCCAAAGCTTCTAATAACTTAAAGGTTCATAAGGTTTTGGAAAATGGGTATTTTTATATAGAGTTTTTACCGAAAAGTCAAGAATGACATAACATAAAAATGACTGTTAAAATTATGGCATATATTAGATTAAGTGCTGCTGAAGCAGCAGCGATGATTAACGATCAAGATACAATCGGTTTGAGTGGTTTTACTCCAAACGGTGTGCCTAAGGCCACCTTCCGCGAACTCTCCAAGAGAGCCGTGGCTGAACATAAGGCGGGCCGACCTTTCCAGGTGGGCATCTTAACAGGAGCTTCTACTTCGCAGAGTATTGAAGGTGACATGGCAGCAGCTCATGCCATCAAGTTCCGTGCGCCATTTTCTACCAACAAGGATTTTAGAACTCACACCAACCTGGGCGAGATAGATTATGAGGATATGCACCTCGGTCACATGGCTGAGCGTCTGCGCCGTGGTTTCTATGGCGAGATAGACCTTGCCATCATTGAGGTTTCCGACCTGGAGGAAGGCGAAACCACCTGCAAGGCATTTCTGACCTCTGCCGGCGGCATCGTTCCTACCATCGTTAGATTGGCAAAGAAGGTGCTCATCGAGAAGAATACTTTCCACAGTCCTGCTTCCCGCTATCTTCACGATGTGTATGAGATCGCAGAATGCCCGTTCCGCACCCCTATCCCAATCTTGAATGTGGGCGATAGAATCGGTAAGGAATATGTGGAGATTGATGCACATAAGATTATTGGTGTGGTGGAATGCTGCATTCCGGAAGAGGCGCGTGCCTTCAAGCCACTCGATCCTGTAACCGAGCAGATGGGACACAATGTGGCTGATTTCCTGGTCAGCGACTTGAAGAAGGGACGTATTCCTTCTCAGTTCCTGCCTTTGCAGAGCGGTGTGGGCGTAACTTCCAACGCCGTATTGGAGGCTTTGGGACAAAATCCTAACGTGCCGGTATTCAGCGTCTATACCGAGGTGGTTCAGGATGCAGTAGTGAAATATATGCGTGAAGGACGAATCAAGGATGCTTCCTGCTCTTCGCTCACCGTTACCAATGATACATTGAAAGAGGTGTATGATGATATTGATTACTTCAAGAAGCATCTCACCATCCGCCAGAGCGAGATTTCCAACTCTCCGGAGGTCATCCGCCGACTGGGTGTCATCGCTATGAACACCGCCATCGAGTGTGATATCTATGGCAACGAGAACTCCAGCCATATCTGTGGCAGCAAGCTGATGAACGGTATCGGCGGCTCCTGCGATTACGAGCGCAATGGTTACATTTCTATCTTCACCACGCAGAGTACCACCAAGAACGGTTGCATTTCTGCCATTGTTCCGATGTGCAGCCATGTGGATAGTACCGAGCATGATGTGGATGTTATCGTTACTGAGCAGGGAGTAGCCGATCTTCGTGGCAAGGGTCCTTTGCGCCGTGCCAAGGAGATTATCGAAAACTGTGCGCACCCGGATTATCGTCCTATGCTCCGTGAGTATCTGAAGTTTGCAGAAAAGGGACACGAGCCACAGAGCATGCGTGCTGCCCTCGCTATGCACGATACCTTCCTGAAGAAGGGTGATATGAGATTGACTGATTTCGGAGAATATCTATAAAAATTGCATCTCATATCTCTATAAGATTAGAGATGTGAGATGTAAGGTTCTTTTACAATTGAACAATGTGCTCAAACTAAGGAATAAATATTTTTTAGAACAAAACAATGCTCTTTTTAAAGTGGCTTTGAAAACTAGAAAGCTTATGTTTCTTAATAGTAAAATAATTAGATTATGTTTTGCAAGAGATTATTTGATATAGCAACATCCCTTTGCGGTTTGCTTTTGATATGGTGGATATTTCCGCTTGTGGCTTTTCTTATTCATAAGAAGATGCCAGGAGGTTCGGCTTTCTTTGTTCAGAAGAGAGTTGGAAAGGGTGGTAAGTTGTTTAAGTGCCATAAGTTCCGTTCGATGGTGGTGAGTCATAATGGTTCATCGGTATCGGTAGCTGGTGATAGTAGAATCACTCCATTTGGTGCGAAGCTCCGCCATTATAAGATTGATGAGTTGCCTGAACTTTGGGACGTGTTGATTGGTAATATGAGTTTTGTGGGTCCTCGTCCTGATGTTCCTGGTTATGCTGATAAGTTGGAGGGTGATGACAGGGATGTGCTGAAGCTTCGTCCTGGCATCACTGGCCCTGCTACCTTGAAATATCGCCTGGAGGACGAAATGATTTCTGAGTATGTGGCAAAGAAACAGGTAGAGGGTGATAATCGTCCTATGCAGGAGATAGCTACAGAATATAATGACAAGGTGATATACCCTGATAAGGTTCGCCTCAACTGCTATTATTATCGTCATTACTCCTTCTGGAAGGATATCGAAATGATATTCGCTACCGTGCTTGGTAGAAAAGTGAAGTTTGCAGGGGAGGAAGTGTAGGCGGTTACTTATTAACAGTCTCCAATGTCTGTAAGAAGAGATTTCATTCAAATTTAAAATTTTAGAATATGGAAAATGAAGAATTAAAATCTAGAATGGATAGAATTATTGAATGGGTTAAAACTTGCGATACAAAAGCTTCAATAATGCTATCTGTATTATCGTTGTCAGTAGGTATAATTTTTACCTCTGATTTCGTGCTTGGTAGTTTGAAGAACGTGATAGTTAATACCTTTGTTGTTACGGACAAAGGAAGTTTTAGCTGGTCTGCACTTTTTGCACTATTATGTGCTATCTTGGCTGTTCTTTCCTTATTATGTGCTTTGAGATGTTATATTTTGGTGCTTAGGGCAAAAACTAATGAAAATCAAACGGAAGACCAGCACCTGATGTTAGATTCTTTTATTCATTTTAATCATATTTCAGAGTTGACTTACGAGGAGTTTGTCAGGGGAATGGTAGATGTTGATGTTACAAAAGATTTAACTTCTCAGATTTATATAAATGCTAAACGATGCTCAGAGAAGTTTTCTGATTATAATTCTGGCATAACATGGACTGTTGTTTCTTTTTTATCTGCCATTGTTATGATTCTCAGTTTGCTTATTTATGTATCTTTTAATACGTTATAGGTATGGATAGAAAAGAATTTATGAATACTATTACCAATGTTATAAATGATTGGAAAAATACAGATTTTTCTTTTTTGCAGAAAGATTATGTCCCCGGTTTAGATGATGCTAATCTCACTTATGGGTGTGGTCAAGAGAAAAAAGGGATTGAATTGAATTCTTGTGTCTTGTTCGTGGATATACGTAACTCCGTACAATTGATAAAGGATAAGCAAGATCGTACGATGGGTAGGTTGTATTCTGTGTTTACTCATTGTATGCTCTTGGCTGCACGGCAGGAAGGAGGACTAGTCAGAAATATCATTGGGGATCGAGTGATGATAGTTTTTCCGCAAGACCATTGTTATACGAAGGCTGTTAATTGTGCTATTACGATAAATCATATTGCTCAGCTTATCAATAAGAAAATTGATAATTTAGACTTTAAATGTGGTATAGGAATAGACTATGGAAGGATGAGGGTAATGAAAGTCGGTATAGTTACAAAAGGTGCTGAAAATGATGATAATAAAGGTTTGGTTTGGGTCGGGTATCCTGCAAATTTTGCATCTCGCTTGACAGATTGTGCTAATAAAGAATTTACCGACATAAAGTATCAAGTAGATGCTACATTTTATCATTATAATTATTGGGGGACTAATACTATATTTGGTTCTAAACCTAGTGGTTGGTATAGAGAAACACAAAAACTTACCGCTGAAGAACTTGCTAAATCTTTAGTAGTTAAGACTGTTGGGTATGGGAGTGCTTTATCTGTAACCAAGTGTATAAATCCTGTATCAATAAATCGAATTGAGGAAAAATATAAATATGATGCAATTTTAGTTTCAGATACAGTTTATAAAGGTTTTAAAAAAGAAAATCCTAACGATAAAAGTATTCTTGAAAAATGGTGGAAAGTGCAAAAAAGAAGTATTAGGGACATAGATTTCGATGTCTGGGGCGCAAATATACATTGGGACATTTCTGATTAATGTAGCTTATTTAGTTTTTAGTCTATGAAACAACATTATATTCCAAGATGTTATCTAAAGCAATTTTCAGACAATCCCAAGGGTGTCTATACTTATGATAAAATAAGTTCAAAAGCATATCGTGCAAGTTTGATGTCTGTATGCTGTGAGGATGATATATATTCTTTGTCGGATTCTTATGTAGAAGAAAGCAACAATCAAAATGGCGGGCATCTTAATAAACTTTCTATTGAACAAGAGCATTTTGCCCATTTTGTCGAGCCGGAACTCTCGAAGTTATTGAAAGAACTTGATGTTATCAAGGATGAATGGATGACCGATACGGAGCATTATCGACTAACCTTTTTAGAAAAGAAGGAAGTCGCCCTACATCTTGTAACTCAGTTCTTTAGACTCCCTGAGATAAGAGAATATGTTGTTAACGACTATATTAGAATGGATAAAGCGAATATAGATATTATTAAACACTTTCTTGCCAAGCAACATAAAGATAAATCTTTTGAGGATTTAAAAATTGATATAGAATGTGAAGAACCAGCTCTACATGCAGATTTGACTTATCTGAATAACGATATGCTTATGAAGTTCGCAGATGCTATTGCTCATCATATTTGGATCTTTCAAGTGAGTCGTAATGCTGATTTTTATACAAGTGATTTCCCGATTGTAGTTAAACCTCATGTTCTGAATGTTAGACCTATGTATATGGGGTTAGCTCAATATGGTGGTGAACTTACTTATCCTTTGTCACCAAGTATATTGCTGACAGTCTACGATAGAGAATATTTTAATTCGCTGGGTGATAAAGATTGCATGTTTATTGAAGCTACTGATAAAGAAGTGCGTCACCAAAATATGCTGCGATATTTTTATGCAAAACGTCATGTTTTTAGCCTTCATAATGATTACAGACTCATTGATAGGATATATGCTAATGAAGGGCATCATATATTTTGTAACTGTAACTTGAAAACTGAGATTATTAGTGGATTTGGAAGGTATTAAATGGATGAAATTTACGAATGGCTGAATCCTCGGATTCCTGTGGAGTATGTGCTCAGCTCCTTTCTTGTGCTTTCTGTTGCAGTTGTGATTGGAATGCTGGTGATGAAAGGGAGTAGAGCGAAGAGGTTCGTGCTTGAGGCTTTGCTTGCGGAATATTACTTCCTGGTGCTTTGCTCTACCGTGATTTGTAGAGCAAGTCATGGGGAACGGCATATCGAGATCATGCCGTTTTGGAACTATCCCGATATTTGGAATCGGGTGGATTATCCTGCTGACTTGATAGAAGTGCTGCTGAATATCGCACTCTTCGTGCCGATAGGATTGCTGCTTGGAGGACTTGGTTTTAAAACCAAGAATATCCTCTTGTCAGGAATCTGCTTATCGGGGATTATTGAGGTTTCACAATTCGCCTTCTGTAAAGGGCTTTGTGAAACGGATGATGTAATGCATAATAGTGTGGGGGCATTCCTAGGATATTTGGGATTCCTAGGAATTCTTAAAGGGAAAAGAAGGTTGTTTTCGAAATTCTCTGGCTCTCTTTAGAAAAAAGATTTTTTTCGAAAACGTACCCATACTTCTTTGCCATTAAAGAAGGGTTTCTAAAATCATCCCGTCCTTCTTTACCATTAAAGAAGGCTCCACCTTTCTCTCCAAGCCTCTCTTCCCTCAGGGACGAGAGGATATAACCGCCCTCCGGTGCTCAGAACCGCTTCGCTATAAGGTTGGCGGACCATCAAAGGTCTTCGCCATATTGTGCGGGATGGGACCGCCTGGGGTGGAGTGGCTGTTGTCTGGGAGAAGGGCTGCTTCCTGGGGGTGAAGGGTATGGCTGGGGATAGTGGGGGAGAATGTTAATGAATAAACTTTAAATACAATATACAAATGGAAGAAAGAAAGACTATTTATCTTTGTCTGGCTCACATGAGCGAGACCGGTGAGGAACAGAAATACGTGAAGGAGGCATTTGATACCAACTGGGTAGTGCCTCTGGGTCCTAACGTGAATGGTTTTGAGGATGACCTCAAGGTTTTCGTTTCTAAGAACAGCGATGGCTCTGAGTTGTCTCGTGAGGTGGTGGCGCTGAGTGCTGGTACTGCTGCTGTTCATTTGGGTTTGCTGGCTAGTGGCGTTGGTCCTGGTGATGAGGTATGTGTGCAGAGCTTTACTTTCTGTGCTTCTTCTCATCCTATTACTTATCTCGGTGCTACTCCTGTCTTCATCGATTCTGAGCCTGATTCATGGAATATGGATCCGGAGTTGCTGGAGAAGGCGATTATCGATCGTAAGGAGAAGACGGGTAAGTATCCTAAGGCGATTGTTCCTGTTGCTCTCTATGGTATGCCTTATGATTGCGATAAGATTATGGCGATTTCAGAAAAGTATGGTATCCCTGTAGTGGAGGATGCTGCTGAGGGCTGTGGTTCCAGATGGAAAGGTCAGGTGCTGGGTACATTCGGTAAGTTTGGCGTGTTGTCATTCAATGGTAACAAGATGATTACTACTTCTGGTGGTGGTGCCTTGATTTGCCAGGATGCTGAGAGCAAGAACAACGTGATGTGGTATGCTACCCAGGCTCGTGATGCTTATCCTTACTATCAGCATACTGCCATCGGTTACAACTATCGTATGAGTAATGTTTGTGCAGGTATCGGTCGCGGTCAGATGACAGTATTGGAGGATCACATCGCTCATCATAAGCATGTACAGGAGTTGTATAAGGAACTCTTGAAGGATGTTGAGGGTGTAACCTTGCATGAGGCGCCTAATGCCGACTATGATTCCAACTACTGGCTCTGTACTGTGACTCTTGATCCGAAGTTGAAGATTCAAGGTCAGGAGAATGCGTATAAAGAGGTAGTGAAGACTGCCGTTGGTGGTGCAGCTGGTGTAATTCACATGGTGGATTCTCCTACTACTGATTGTCAGCCGAATGAGAATGTGGAGGCATTGCGTATCTTCATGTTGAGCAAGAAGATTGAGGCAAGACCAGTGTGGAAGCCTATGCATAAGCAGCCTGTATATCAGAATGTTCCTGCATACGTGAATGGTGTTAGTGAGGCCATCTTCAAGGTGGGTGTCTGCTTGCCAGCGGGTCCGATGGTAACGGATGATGATGTTCGTTACATCGTAGAAAGTATTAAAGAGGCGATAATTTAATCGCCTCATTTATTACTTTCTGCCGAGAAAGGGATGTTTTCTGCAACTCTATTTCTTCTGGGAAAAGTGTGTTCTAAAATCATCCCGTCCTTCTTTACCATTAAAGAAGGCTCCACCTCTCATCTCGGTCTTCTCCCCTCAGGGAAGAAGAGGAAAACCGCCCTCCGGTGCTCAGAACCGCTACGCTATAAGGTTGGCGGGGCATCAAAGCCCTGCGCCAGGTGTGCGGGATGGGACCGCCTGGGGAATAGCAGTTTATAGTTTACTGTTAATTGTTCACAGTTGATTTTGTAGTAATTTGCTGATAACTTATAGATTTCTTGTGATATTCTTGGTGGTTTCGAGAAAAAAGCGTAATTTTGGCGGCAAGTTATATAAACTAAATAATAGGAGATAAGATTATGGCAATAGCTATTAAAACAATTCCTGTATTGACTGGTGATGTTGCTGAGCGCTTTATAGAGATTGTAGAGAGTGGTAGAAATACGCCCAAAACTGTAATCCCTGAAGGTGCACAAGAGGCAATCCGTCGTATGATGGAACGCTCAAAAAATGTTAAGATTAAACTTCCTCTTTAATACCTAATATCTGAGAAACACAAAAGAATTAGAATTTAATTTTTAATTATATACGATAAGATGGGCTGAACTTTGAATAAAAGTTCTGCCTATCCTGTTGGATTATTGCCTTTTGATAAGATAATGGACTGATTAACACGGATGATGGTACTGATTAGCAGATACTACCATCCATTTATAATATTTAATTTATGAATTCAGAGAGTAAAAGTAAATTCAATCTTTGGCTGTCTGAACATCCAGAGTCGTTTCATCCTAGTGATGAGGCCCGAATGTTCGACTTGGTCAATACCCTTTATGAAACGGAGGGAAGTGTTTGTATCGATGAAATATTCAGTGGTTTTACCAAAAGTCATCCTGCTTATAGCAAGGAGGAGGCGATGAGATTGAGTGATAAGTGGGAGGACCAAATCTCGCTCATCCTGAGATTCCTGGATTGGAAGAAACAAATCAATAAATAACAAATTAAAAAGAGAGTAACGGAATTATGTGTGGAATTGTTGGATATATTGGTCAGAATGATGCTTATCCTGTCCTCATCGAGGGCTTGAAGAAACTGGAGTATCGTGGATATGATAGCGCCGGTGTGGCATTGATTAACAATCAGAATCAACTGAATGTGTATAAGACAAAGGGGAAGGTGAGCAACCTGGAGGCGATGGCTGCCGAGAAGGATTGCAGCGGTCATGTGGGTATCGCCCATACCCGCTGGGCTACCCATGGTGAGCCTTCTGCTACCAACGCCCATCCTCATGTGAGCATGAGTGGTGACTTGGCTTTGGTGCATAATGGCATCATCGAGAACTACCAGATACTGAAGGAACAGCTCATCGGGAAGGGCTATGAGTTCAAGAGTACTACCGATACCGAGGTGCTGGTGCAGCTGATTGATTTCTACTATCAGCAGAATGGCAAGGACTTGGTTTCTGCCGTTTGTCAGGCTTTGAACGATGCCATCGGTGCGTATGCCATTGCCGTTGTCGAGAAGAATAACCCTAGCCATCTGATAGCAGCACGCCAGTCTAGTCCGCTGGTGGTTGGCGTGGGTAAGGATAACCTGAACTTCTATATCGCCAGTGATGCGACTCCTATCGTAGAGCATACGGATAAGGTGGTGTATCTGGATGATGGTCAGATTGCGGACATCCGAGTGGGAGAGGAGTTGAATATCATCAACCTGGAGCATTCGGCATGTCATTATGATATCAAGACCGTGGATTTGGACATCAGCAAGTTGAGCAAGGGGGGCTTTGATCACTTTATGCTGAAGGAGATCTATGACCAGCCTAACTGTCTGAAGGATTGTCTGAGTGGTCGCCTCTTTGCTGATAAGGAACATCCTGAGAACAACCGCATCGTTCTCTCTGCCCTGCATGATTATCGTGACAGACTGGTTCAGGCGAAGCATATCATCATCGTGGCATGTGGAACCAGCTGGCATGCTGGACTGATTGGCAAGCAGCTGATTGAGAAGATGTGCCGCAAGAGAGTGGAGGTGGCATATGCCAGTGAGTTCAGATATGGTGACCCGGTGATTGAGCCGGAGGATGTGGTGATTGCCATCAGCCAGAGTGGTGAAACGGCGGATACCTTGGCTGCGATTAAGCTGGCAAAGGAGAAGGGTGCGCTGATATTCGGTATCGTGAATGGCGTGGGTTCTTCCATCGCCCGTGAAACGGATACGGGTATCTATATCCATGTGGGTCCGGAGATTGGTGTGGCAAGTACGAAGGCATTCACCGGGCAGGTGACGGTTCTTACGCTTCTTGCCCTGGCTTTGGGTCATGAGCAGGGAACCTTGAACAATGCCGATTACTATCAGATGATTGAGGAGCTTTCTGAGATTCCGCAGAAGATGGAGAAGGTATTGGAGCAGGCTCCGATGATCAAGGATATCTCTCGAATGTTTACCTATGCGCACAACTTCCTGTACTTGGGACGTGGCGTAAACTATCCTGTGGCAATGGAGGGTGCGTTGAAGCTGAAGGAAATCAGCTATATCCATGCCGAGGGTTATCCTGCTGCCGAGGTGAAGCATGGTCCTATCGCTCTGGTAGATCAGGATATGCCGATTGTTTTCCTTGCTACGCATCATCAGTTGTATGAAAAGATTATCTCGAACATGCAGGAGGTGAAGTCGAGAAACGGCCGCATCCTTGCCGTGGTGACTGAGGGTGACCAGCAGGTGAAGAAGATTGCGGATAATGTATTGGAGATTCCAAGAACCCTGAATGCGCTGGTTCCGCTGCTGAGCGTGGTTCCGCTGCAGCTGCTTGCTTATTATGTGGCTGTGGATAAGGGACTGGATGTGGATATGCCGAGAAATCTGGCGAAGAGTGTGACTGTGGAATAAGAACAATTAAAAATCATAGATATAATGAATATTCTTTTATGTGGTGGTGCCGGTTATATCGGCACCCATACTATTATCGAGTTGGATAAGGCTGGTCACAGCGTGGTTGTAGTGGATAATTTCTCAAATTCTAAGCCTGAGGCTTTGAAGCGTGTGTCTGAACTGATTGGTAAGGATATCAAGTTTTATAAGGCTGACGTCTTGGATAAAGAGGCTATGGACAAGGTCTTCGATGAGAATCAGTTTGATGCAGTGATTCACTATGCCGGTTTGAAGTCGGTGGGTGAGTCGGTGGCAAAGCCTCTGGAGTATTACCACAACAACATGACGGGCACTTTCATTCTCCTGGATGTGATGCGTCGTCACAACTGCAAGAATATCATCTTCTCAAGTTCTGCTACCGTTTATGGTGATCCTGCCATCATTCCTATTACTGAGAAATGTCCTAAGGGTCATTGTACCAATCCATACGGTCAGACCAAGTCGATGTTGGAGGAGGTGTTGATGGATGTACAGAAGGCGGATCAGAATTGGAATGTGGTTCTGTTGAGATATTTCAATCCTATCGGTGCGCATCAGAGTGGTAAGATTGGTGAGGATCCGAACGGTATTCCAAACAATCTGATGCCTTATATCACGCAGGTGGCAGTAGGCAAGCGTGAGGAACTGGGTGTATTCGGCAATGACTATGATACTCCTGATGGTACAGGTGTTCGTGATTACATCCACGTTTGTGATTTGGCTGCCGGTCATGTCTGTGCCTTGAAGGCCATTGAGCGTAAATGCGGTTTGGCGATTTATAATCTGGGTACAGGTCACGGCTATTCTGTTTTGGATGTAGTGAAGGCATTTGAGAAGGCGAATGGTGTGGCCATCAAGTATGCCATCAAGCCAAGACGTCCTGGCGATATTGCCACCTGTTATTGCAATCCTGCCAAGGCAAAGGCCGAACTGGGTTGGGAAGCGAAGTATGGCATCGAGGAAATGTGTCGAGATAGCTGGAACTGGCAGAAGAATAACCCGAATGGGTATGAGGGGTAAGGATGATATGGTACTATGTTGAAAAAATAAATGGAGGTGAAGGAGGGCATTTAGTCCCCCCCCCTCTTACCCTAAAACAATATAAAATAACTTATATATTAAAAAAGTAATATACAATGAGTACGGTTGTTATTTTAGGTGCAGGCGTTGATGCTACATTAGGAATTCCAACTTCTAATGCTCTTATTCCAAAAATTAATGAGTTTTTGGCTACAGAAGAGGGAATGGCTATTGATGAGGTGCTTCGTTCTACCATAAAAGGTGTTAGATTTCACTTTGATAAATTTGTTAGCGATGCGATTGAGAGATTAGCTAAGGGATTGGATAGACAAATAGATGATATTTGTGTAAACGTATCTGATGAACTTGCACATAATCAACAATTAGATGTTCCCCAAAGAAAGATGGGCGAATTGATAGTTAAGCTATTTAGGAAGATACAGCAAATCAAACTGGGTGCAACCATTGATGATGAAATAGAAAACCTTATTCAAGAGGTGTTTGGAACACAGATTAATGATGATTCTATTATTGATTTCAGCAAGCTAAGCTATACAGAAACTTTTAAGAGCGTAATTATCTGCATTTTAAATAGGAGTATTAATGACTCGGAAAATCCTGTGCTTCGTCATGTCTATAAGAATATTTTAGATATAGAACAACTTCTGGTACAATACTTTTATGGTTTCTATACTGGGCAAAGTGGTTATATTAAAAATTACATGTATATAGCTTGGATAATGTGGGCGTTTTTGGTTAATGAAGAAAAACGGATTACTCAGCATTATCAAGAAGATGATCAATATTTGTCTCTGCCGGTTTATGGTCAATTAGGGGGTAAAAATTGGGATGTAGTTAGTTTCAACTATACATCTTTTGCGCAACAGTTTGTTCCGAATTCTTTCTATTTTCATGGTTCTGTTTCTCACTATGTGGATGTAAAGAATAACAATGATATAAAGTTAGCGAGTATTTATGATATAGATATCATTGATTTCATCAGAAATAATTTAGAAAATCAAATAAGTTTTGATTCAGAACATCTTTGCTATTTGATACCTACATTTTTGCCTCCGTTGCAACTTAAACCTGTTTTGTCAAGAAAGTATATTGAGGTCTGGTATAAGACGTGGGAAGTTATCAGTGCAGCCGATAAGATAATCGTTTTGGGATACTCTTGCAGTCTTCATGATGAACATTTTAATTCTATCGTAAAAGAAAACCGATCAGCCGAAATAATAGTCGTAGATAAGAACATAGATGTGGTGGCTACTAATTTATGTTCAATATTAGGATTAGATCAAAGACGTTTTACAACTTTAATGATTCAAGGTAAGAATGCTAAAAAATATGATAATCGTATTACCCTTATTGAATCTGATATCAATGAAATTATGCTTGATACATTATAGGAAAAGATTTCTTGACTGCTTCTTTTTTATAATCTTACTTGGGGGATTGTTGCTTTGCTATCCATATTTCATAGATGGTTTTGGAGACAACAAGCTTAATAGTGATGCCATTGACCATATTGGTTCATTTATAGGTGGTGTAGCAACATTCATAAGTATCTATTATTTGTACAAGACTTTACGAAGTCAGGAGAAAGGACAAGAAGTTCAGTTTTTTGAGAGTAGGTATATTGAGATGGTTAAGTTCAATCGTGATATATTGGATAAAGCTCTCATGGCTTTCAAAGAAGAAAGGAAATGTGAAATAGGATTATTTGAATCTTTTCTTGAACAAATTGAGAATATTTCGGTAATAGTTGATAAATATATGCCAGCTGATGTCAGAGAACTTTATTGGGACAATGACAATGGCTTGAATGCATATAATATGGATTACTCTTTGTATGGTGAACGTTTGAGAGAAAGAACTATTCTAAATGTCAAATACCTAATAGTTCTTGTGGGAGTTTCTTCTGAATCTCAGTATCATCTTTTGCAAAATGTCTATTTTCAACATTATAACACTCAGATTGTTAAAGATATTTTAGAACAGGTAAAATTGTATGTTGGAAAGAAGTTTGAGGCTCCTAATAAAAAACTTACAGCGTTAGAACTAGCTCGGTTGAAAAAGAATCCTGATAAGTATTTTTGTGGGTTCCAAAAGTATATTTGTTGTTATTTGCGTACGATGTATCAAGCTGTTTCTTATGTAGAAAAGAAGAGATTTTTGAATGATAGTGAAAAATATGATTACGTTAAGATTCTACGAGGACAGTTGTCCAACGAAGAGGAATTGGTATTATTCTATAATTCTTTATCAGTGTTAGGACAAGATTGGGAGTATAGTCTTGATGGTGCCAAACGAAAGTTGATAACAAAGTATAATATGATTAAAAATATACCAGATGATAAATATGGTTTCTTGCGAAGTTTTTATCCAGGTGTAAAGTTTGAATATCATTTCTAGCTAATAACCTATGGAAGTAAGAGAATCTCTTATTGAAGGAGAAGGATGAGATGCTTCGTAAGATGATTAAAGGCATGCAGGAAAATGGTATGTCGCTTGATGATATTGCTAAGATGTTGAACAAGACTGTGGATGAAGTAAAATAAATCTTGTGATTTTCTTGGTGGTTTCGAGGAAAAAGCGTAACTTTGCGACATTATTAAACGTTTAAAATGAAAGGTTATGGCATTAGAGATAAGAAGTATTCCTGTTTTGACAGGTGAGACTGCTGAACGATTTGTTCGTGAGGCAGAGGAGAATGAACGCAATCCACAAAGAAAGGCATTGCGAATGTCATTTGCTGATGTGGAGAAAATATTGGTTCGTTCAACTGCTAATTTGAAAGCACATGGAGGAAAGAGTCCTTTTGCAAAGTAATTGCTCGCTTTATCGTGTTACGACAAATGATTATATCCCCAATCTTATGCGGGACATAAGATTGGGGAAAGAAAATGAAAGTATGAGAAGAGTATGGAGAATTATATGTGGAAATGGATGGAGGAAAGCCACTTCTTGACATTGAAAGATGGACACTCCTTGTGAACACCTGGGAGATCTCTATGACCCAGAATCTCGGCTTCGGGATAGTCGGTACAGAGACTCTTCAGAAGCTCTCGCATCGCAGCCTTCTGCGCTGGCGTGCGGGTGTCGGCAGGACGGGCATCGGCATCCAGACCACCCTCGTAACAGATGCCGATGCTGTGGGCATTGTAATGACGGGCATGAGCTCCAGGCTCCGACTCCGGACGGCACGGATAAATCACTCCGTCCTTTGTGATGTAATAGTGATAACCGATGTCACGGAAACCACGGGCTAAATGACACGCTTCCAATTCGCCTACCGTGAAGTCCTGGGTAACTCGGGTGGCACTGCAGTGGATGACGATTAAATTAATCTTTCTCATTGCGCTTAGTGTTTGATTTTTAATGTTAAATGTTAACTTACTATCCCTTGCAGCTCTGCACACAGACGGCAGAGGCGATGGCGGTAAGTACCGTGATGATAAGATTGATGATCTTCTTGATGGTTTCTTTTCTCATAGGCTGATGATTTACTAAAACTTGATTCTACTGAAATGTTCATAACTAGGGAAATATCCTAAGAAGGAAGCTATATAACCCAGGCACCCGTGCAGAGCTTGCTTTTGATGATTGTTGCAGATGATTCCTGCCTCTTGATGCTCTCGGAATGCCCCTGACACCATACGGCTCCCTTCTATCGGATGATACGATTATCGGCTAAAAATTTACGTTGTCGCCGCCGCCTTCATCTGTAGAACCGCTATCCGTGGTTCCGCCTCCACCCTGTTGGGTGTTATCGGTGCTGCCACCACCACCTGTGGTCTGGCTGCCACCTCCTGATGGGGTGTCCTTGCCGGTATCATCCGGATTACCCGGATTCTCCGTTGCAGGAGCTGCCAGATTGATGAGCTTGATAGAGGTGTCAAGATTCTCGGTCTTGAGCTCGCCTGTGGCTCTGGCTCTCAACTTCAATCCCGAGATGTACTTCGCCACGTTGAAGTCTTCCTTGGTCAGTGCACCGCCTTTCACCTTCAGTCCGAGGGAGAAAATGGCGATGTCGGCAAATTTCACATTCTTACCCAAGAGGAGCAACTCCTTGGTACAGGCTGCTGCATCGGTCAGCATACCGAGGATGGCGCCCTTGCTGTAAGGGGTGTTGTGGCTAGCCATGTGAGCGGCGAGCTCTTCGAGTCCGATGGTCTCATCGGATACTACTCGTGGAAACCATTTGCCGTAAGCTTCGGCAATCTTCTGGTTCGTGTTCTGGTATAAGACAATTCTGATCATAACGTTTAAATGGTTAAATTATTAAAGTTAATCGGCGCTGCGCATTGCCCGTGGTTCTTTCTGAATCACAATGCAAAGATACAACATTTCTCATTCCCAACTCACCGATGCTCAATGTTGCTCCACGATACTCAACGATTATCACTGATAAATATCAGGGCTCTCCCAAATGGAAGAAAATATAGGATACTTGCAGGGGATTGAACTCCTTGCTGTTCTTGGTGTATCCACTCTTCAGCAACTGCTCATAGAGCTGGGTGCATCTTACTATCCATCTCATCAGATGGGCTCTTGCCACGTCCGGGTCGGAATCCGGAAAATAGAGCAGGGCTAACTCCTGCTTGGTGTAACTTCGTAAATCCATAGACTTTATTATTAATGTTGAATGTTGAATTTTGAACACGAATCTCTCGAATCTAACGAATCTTTCGTCTTCAAGCAACTTATTCGTGTAATTCGTGTAATTCGTGTTCCGAAAAAACAATAAGAAATTTGCGTGTAGAGAAATATCTATTAGGGTTATGAACCATAAGTATGATACTTAGCGGTCGTAACCATAATACTTAGCTATCGTAACTATCTTGTTTACGCCAGGGGGTAACTAGGGTGAGTAGGAAATCGCTTTTTCTAGGAGTCTATATATATACTGTATCTTTCCTATAGTAAACGAACCTTTACATAAGGAAAGTCTTAGAAAGTACCCTCCCCTTACTTACCCTACCCACCCCTAGAAGGGCAGATCGGGGTCGGTATCCTGCTGGGAATAGTCGCCCTCTGCCTCCATCGCCAGGTGTACTTGCTGTGCCTTGATCATGTCGCCGTCACGCTCTATCACGAGATAGCCCCAGCAGTGGTTCACCCTCACCTTGCGGAATCCCAGCTCGCAGAAAGCCCTGCCCACATATACGGCACTGAGCTTCTGGCTGATGCCCGCTCCGATAATCTGAAGGGCTCGGCTGGCGGTCATGAATATACCATGCTGCTCCTCTGTGGGATGGGCGAAGTAGAGCGCAACGAGTTCCCGCTCCAGACGGGGTGCCTCAAACTTGTGGTTGTGAAGGTTGAGCTCGATGATCTCTTGCTGCGTAAACCAATATCTGAAGCCTGAGCGCAGCAGATGCAACGCCTGGGCATAGATGTGGGGATAGTCGAAGGGATGCTCACGGGGCGACTGGATGCTCTCCACCTCGAAGGGCAGCCAGCGGCGATTGCCCGTAGGATCGGAGAGGAACTGTACGTTGTTGCCTGTGGCGGCAAATGAGGCTATATGGGGACGATGCTCTGCGTAATGGGCGTAGGCAGCACGCTCGTCGATGGTGAGCATGGTGACGGCAGCCTTCAGCTGGTTCAGCTCTGAGGGCTTCATCGTGTCCAGTTCCTCGCAGAGCATCAGACCGTAGGTGGCGAGCACCAGCAGGTCGTCCTTGGAGAGGCGGCTGGCGTTGGTCTTGGTGTAGAAATACTGGCGCAGTTCGGGCGGCAATACCATTGCTATCCAAGTGCTCTTGCCGGAGCCTTGTGCGCCTATCAATACGATGATTACATTGTTTACCACGTCGTCGAGCGTCCATCCAGCCAGCATTCCCACGAGCCACTTGCGCAGGTAGCAGGTCCATAGCTTCTGTTGCTCCTCGCCACCCTTGATGGTCACGCTGTCGGCAAGCTGCTGTATGTAGTCGGTGTCGCCCTCGTGCCATTCGGGAAGGCTACCCAGATAGTCGATGAACGGATTGAACGGCTGCACATAGTTGCTCTCGATGACACGGAAGAAGTCTTGCACCGCGGCACGGTTTGTCTTCGACATCTCGCTCCACAGGGTGTTGACCGCACGGTCGTTGATGATCTGCCAAAGTCTGGGGGCAGAAGAATCCTCTCCGTTGCCTTCTTCCTTCATGCGATACTCCACCCTCATGGTAATCTGGTTGTACCTCAGTTCCACGTGCTCGCCCAGAAACTTGATGATGTCGTTCACGGAAGCCGACTTGCTCGCCTCATGGCGACGGTTTTGTAGCTCGTGCTTGCGCTTGCCGTGCTCCTCAGTCTGACGGTAGCAACTGTCCACGGCAGCCTTCGGACGCTCGTAGTCGGGAAACTCCTGGCGGATGAACTCCAGGGCGGCATCGGCAGAGAAACCGAAGGCATTGAGCTTGTAGGCGAGGCACGATACATACTCGTTCATGCTGCCCGCCACATAAGTCTTCTTCTCATGCTCCAGTTCCTTGGCAAGCTTGTCGTCGTAGAGGCGGTCAATCTTCTTCACCTCCCGTCGCAATCGAGCCGTGGCATTGTCCAGCAAGGTCTTCTCCTGCTGTCGTGCCACCAGCCAGTCGTAGCTGAAAGGTTCGGCATCGGGATGGTAGAAGGCATCAGGGTCGTAGGCGGCACCCATCAGTCTGCCCAGGTTGCAGCAATGCTCGTCGTACTCCACGCCCAGCAGGTCGGAGAAATACTGGTTGCCATGGCGGAAGGCTGTGGGATAGAACTTCATCTGCTCCTCCAGCGTCATGCCCGTTTTCATCTCGTAGCGATAGAGCACGCGCAGTCCCTCGCCCGAAGCGGTGATGTGGAAGAACAAAGTGTGACTGTCCTCTCTCAGCTTGGCGCAGAGTTCGGCTAGCTTCTCCTTCGACACGTGGTCGAAGTCAGAAAATCCGACGCCCGTTACCTCGATGATGTCCTTCTTCGCCTTGCCACCCTGGAAGACGCAGGTCACGGAGAAGCAGTAGCACTGGCTCTTGTACTCCCTCTGGTGCGTGATGCGGTAACGCTTCGTCAGTTCGGCGAGCTGCTTGTCGCCCCTGATGATGTCCACCATTTGCTGGAACTTGATGACAGCAGGCACGGTGGACTGGTAGCCATTGAAAATGTTGATGTTCATAATTACATTTCCTTTGTTTAGTTAATATAAAACATTGTTAGTTGTTTTCACGAATTCATCGTTGTTTTTGTCTAACGCTGGCAAAATTATAAAAAGTCGGTGATATTTCATCGCATTTGTTTCCTAGTTAGGGAACGAGTTTTTAACATAAATAACGTTTGAATTCATGAGCAGCCAGAAAGATTATGTTCCAGTCCAGCTCATCATCAAGATTGGTGATCGCCTGTTGGCAGTGGATGGCTTAGGTCATCAAGTGTATAGTGCAAGATATTTAGAGAAAAATCATCTCAGCGGCAGGGCGCAGTGTCATTTCCGTCACCACGAGTCGGTGTCAGTGATGCAGCTGTACGCCGCCATCCGCATTCTTCTCCTCAACACCTCTTCTGTCTGGGACCGCATTCTTCAGATGTGCCGCATACTGGATATATTGGAGCAATGCTTCTGCGACTGTTATTCTGGTGTCACCCTCCATCCCTTTGACGGTGGCATGGAGAAGAGCGTCCGCGATAAGATGCTCTCCGTGGCCGGCTACGACTTCGGGGCGGTGATAAGCGATGTGGGGGAGTGGAAAAGGAGGGTGTGAGCATATCCCCATTTCGGCATAAGGCTTTAATACATAAAGTCTTTACCTTTGCATCCGAATTCTTAAAAATCAGAATTATAGAAACAAAGGAATACTTCGAAAAAGAGATGTTTTTCGAATCCCTCCGTCTCCCTTTAGATGACTTTTCTACCTCTCCGTCTCTCCTGCAAGGAGAGCTCCACATCCTAACCAAGCCTT
>ERZ773209.483-NODE-483-length-28452-cov-4.478255_pt1 | contig 28452 bp, 36 predicted proteins | sample MGYA00511109_ERZ773209 | MGnify/ENA primary metagenome ERZ773209 (study PRJEB29015, sample SAMEA2737786) | human gut metagenome | biome: human gut; feature: human-associated habitat; material: faeces | place: China | collected 2012 ...
GCTCTGTGCCAATCTGTGGGCATGGCTTTTCTTGCATTTTACTGCTATTTTTTAAAATAAGCCTTTTACCCAGCCGATTGCCTTATCAATTCCGGCAATGGCAAGGATGCCGACTACAATGTATAAAAAAGTGCGGCCGTGTTTGCCGATTTTTTCAATCAAAGTGCGGTCAAATTCTTTAATGGCTTCAATTTCATTAGAGTATTCGCCGAGGGCTGCATTTATTTTTTCTTTCAGCTCTGCACGTTCCTCATCGGCTAGTTTTTCAACATCATCTTTCAACTGGTCGATAGCAGCCTTTACAAGTTCAATGTCCTGTTCTACTTTTTGTTTCTGTGTCATAATAAAAGCCTCCTTTTTTAAGTATAACCCCTCGAAATCGAGGGGTTATTTCTTTGCATTATTTTTACTTACTAAGATAATCGGTAACGCCGCGAGCAATAGCTCTGGCCATATCATCTTTATGCGCCAGTAAAAATTGCAGGTCAGCATCATTGTCAATAAAAATCATCTCATAAAGCACGGCTGGCATATTCGTTTTGTTAAGAACAATATAACCGGCTTCCTTGTCAACATCTCCGTCTTGCCACTCAGCACGCACTGCCAATTTGCTGCCGAAGGCATTTTCCACCTGAGACATAATGCAAGTTGCCAGTTCGTCAGCTGCGGTCTGCCCACGGCTCGTAAAAATCTCTGTACCCTTCGCAATGCTGTTAAAGGCATTGCAGTGCAACGAAACAAAAATATCCGCAGGCCAGTTGTTTGCAGCTTCGCAGACACACTCTCCAACGCCGTCATAATAAAGGTTATCAAATTGTAGCAGCATAACCTCGCAGCCTGCCGTTTCCAAATATGTTTTAACCATTTTGCCAATTTCTAATGCAATATCCGCCTCTGTAATGCCGCTATTTTTATTGATTGCGCCCGGATCGATACCAGGGCAATGCCCAGGATTGATAAATACTTTTGCCATTTACTTTTCCTCCTCACTTTTCTTATCTATGCTGCTTTGCAGGCGCGCCAGTGCATTGCGAATAAACACAGGGATATGTTCGCCCCATCCGGCGCGGTCGATATTTTCCACTATACTACCTGCCTCGTTTAAGGCGTATGCACATATCGCCATCTGGCGTAAAGTGTTGGTATCCATAGCGGTATCTACCGTATTGCACAATGCAACTACGCCCAAAATAACTGCTTTTTTAGCCAGCCCCACAAAACCGGTGCTGCTATCCCATTGCCCGGTACGGCAAGCTGCTATAATACCTGTTACATAGTCTAAAATCATCAGCGCAATAAGTGCGTATATCATTTTATCCATGCCTCCTACTGCGACTGATAAAAATAAACCGATTGCCGCGCCGATGCCAAGCAGCCACTGCTCTGCCCCTGTCGGCATAAGGTTTTTAACAAACTCAAAAACATCGTCAAAAATTTGCACTAAGCTGTTCATCTTTTACCTCCAGCACCCATGAAAAACATAATTGCCAAAAAAGTAATAACCATCCCGATTATGTAACCTAAAATAAACTCAATCAATTTAACCACCTCCTTTCACATAAATAAAAACACCCCTTATAATAACTATAAGGAGCGTGAAAGAATGAAAAAAGACCACCAAGCAGAATACAGCTACGGCTTTGGCACAGTTGTCGAATTAAAAGATAAGTACCGCCGCAAACCTTTTGTAGCTAAAAAATATGTTAAATCTTTAAAACGCCAGGTTAGTATTGGTACGGCCGCTACCCGCGAAGATGCTGTTGCATTGCTTTTAGACAGCCGTGAAAATCCCGGCAAGTATAATCCTACCGGCTTATCGTTTGCCGAAGTTTATGCTATTGCCTGCCGCGAACATATCAGGCACCTGGATAATAAAACGCAAGAAAGCTATACAACCGCTTATAAACACTGTGCTGAATTACACGGCCGCATTTTTGCCGAAGTTACCATATACGATTTGCAAAATATCATAAGCAATGTACGCGACAAAGGCGATGGCAGGCCAACGCAGAAAAAGATTAAAACTGTATTGCGGCACATGTACAAGTATGCCGTTAAGTACGGCATTATTACGGCAAATCAAAACCTTACACCGTACTTAGAATTAGACCCACATAAACCAGTAAAACAGAAAGTTATTTTTAATACCCGGCAGATAAACCGCCTTAAAAAATCTAATAATCCCTGGGCATGGACTGTTATTATGCTGATATACAACGGCTGCCGTATATCAGAACTGCTTAACCTTAAAAAGTCGGATGTAAAACTTGGCCAGCGCTATTTTAAAATTCACAAAGCCAAAACAGATAAAGGCATCCGTGCCATCCCCATCCATAAAGATGTAGTACAGTATTACGAATATTTTATCCAGCATACGCCCGGCAGTTATCTGATTGCCGATGCAGACGGTAAGCCGTTATCCTATTCGCGGTATAGAACTCGCTGGAACAATGCGCTGAAAGAATGTAACGTACAATACCATACGCCGCACGAAGCGCGGCATACTTTGGCCACAATTACAAAACGTAAAGGCATGGATGGTTTTTATCGCACACAAATTTTAGGGCATGTCGATGAAAAACTTACAAATGAAGTTTATACGCACGCCGAAATACGCGACCTGCGCCGTGAAATGGATAAAATTTAGGTTACTACTTTGTTACTACTTTTTATAAATGTCCACTAAAATTATCGGCGTTTTTGCAGGTATAATTCGGGTTACTAAGTGTTACTATTTTAAAAAGCAGTTAAAAAACTACGTAAATCTGCTGTACAAGCGGCTTTTACCAGTTTATAGCGTTAAGTTCTTCCACAGTTTCTGCCGCTTCTGCCTGTGTTTTAAGGTTACGGTACTTTACATGCAAAGTATTACTGCGCACTGCCACAGCGCCAATTACAGCACGCAAATCGTTGGCTGTTACAGCAACATCTTTATTATCTGCCGTTGTCCAATCAATAGTTGCTTCTGCGCCTTGCGCGTCAAGTGCGATAATAGCAACATTAATCCTGTCACGTGCCTTTTCATCATAGTCAAAAAGGTTGCCGTTATATTCGATTGGTAACACTTCTTCCGCGTCACGGGCGGTTTTAAAGGCGGCAATTTTACCAGGCAGCACTTCTTCCACGGTTGGAACGTGTACATATTCTTTCGGCGCGTTCGTGTCGGCGTCATAACGGTATGTTTTACCGTCAGTGTTATTGCCCAAATACTTGTCAAAATCGGCATCGGTATGTGCCACGAACCCTTCTGTCGCCAGCGCATCTACTTCTTCCTGCGTTTTATAATGCGCGATGCGGATGCGTGTTTCGGTGCGCACACCGTTTTCGTCAAACTTTGACATACATTCAGGTAAATTTGCATATTTTGACTTAAACATTAAAATCATCCTTTCTTTTCTGATACTTTGGGGATTTTATTATGAAAGTCAGAGTGATACTGATTATCGGTACTTGCCTGTTACTCCTGAAGAATATGTTATTCCGGTTCTAGGAAGAACATACTACATTTTTAATGAGCCTGAATATGCACCATACTATCAAGAAATAAATTTAAATACTTTCTTAACCGGGTATGGTAACAATAGAACAGGAAACGCATATGTACCAATAGTAGTAATAGGCCGATAGACTTTGGGGAAGGTCAGCTATGGATAATGTTGATTACATTGATATTCCGTTGCAAATAACAGCTCAGCCATTAGTTTGTTATGCTACCGACATATTAAATTTAATAGATACAACTGGTACACCAGTCGCTACCGCGTGGAATAGAGATGGCTCAAATTCTAATGCTATCCGTTTCATCGGTGGCAGAGGAGCATTCGGCTGGTTTGGATTTTTTAAATAAAAACTTTGGGGAGTTGGGACTAATCCGCAAAATTACACAGTAACAGTAGATTACTCTTTAAATTTAACCGCTACCTGGTTAGCAATAGGAACCGGTATTGTTGCACCTACAGACAATAACGCTAAAGTTGTATCAAGTGTTTTATCTGCAACTACGAATAACAGCACTCAATTCAGAACCGAATTGCCGGAAGCCCCTTCTATTCGCTGGATTGTTTTAGGCAGGTAGAAACTTTGGGGAGGTAGTGCTGCTCCGTCTGGTTATGCGGCCATTGCTGTTTTACCAACGGCATTTGACACACTTAATTACGTTGCTACTGGGATAGGCAGCCTTACAGCTGATGATGGTGCCTATACAAAAACTGTAAGCATGCTTAAAGAATTATCCACTACAACCCAAATTGTATTCCGGACTAGTCTAGAAACATCGCCGACAGTTTATTACTTAGCTTTAGGAGTATAAACTTTGGGGAACTTCTATAACGCCTGCAAATTATACTGTTACAGTTAATTATGCTGTTAACATTACTGCCACATGGATTGCAATAGGTATTGGTATTGTTGCCCCAACTGACAATGCCGCTAAAGCTGTTTCGAATGTGTACACCGAAACCACATCATCTTCAACTAAATTCAGAACTGAACACGTTGCTGCGCCGTCCGTTCGTTGGTTTGTAATAGGCCGATAAACTTTGGGGAAACTGTGTAGAAAATTCGGTAACAAATTTTAGTATTACTTTTAGCAATGGATGTTATGCTATATGCGCTTTGCATATGACTGCAAGTGATGCCCCAATAACCTTAAGTGTTGCAAACGATTATGACAAAGAGCAATTTAGAATATTAAGCGAAAATGCTTTACCAAATAGTTATGGAAAGTATTTTGCTATAGGCGTATAAACTTTGGGGATATGGCGAATTTACGACTAATTCTGTTACTATTACCAAAATCATTAATGCTCGCGCTTTTGTTGGTTTAGCCACTGATGTTAATTCCGTTGCTACAACATCCATGTTTCCTATTGCTCGCGATGCAAACAAGAGTACATTAACAAATGAAACTTTTTACGCTGACTCAAATACCGGTGTATTTAGTTATTTGCTATTCTGCTGGTAAACTTTGGGGATTTACAGATTGGGAATCCGTTGCAGGTCAGCAAACATGCGTATTACCGTTAGCATTTAGCAATTTTAATTTTGTGTTTTTGCCTATAGATTACGGTAATCCAAGAGCTTTTTGTATTATAGAAAAAACTTTATCAACCGTAACTATTAAAGATAACCTGAATGGCTTTAAAACAATTTTTTGGCTTGACGTTGGTATTTAAACACCTATTGCCAAAACAAACACTTGCTGATAATTAACTTCTGTAAACTGCAAACGATTTACATACAGCCCATTTAAACCTATCGGCTGCACAAGGCTTGTATCGCCTTCCACATCCGTTGATAAAGCAATATAACCTGTGCTTTTAAAATTTGTCGGAAAGGTCCAGCAGTAATTGTTATCTGCATTTATGCTTATCCTTCCCAAAGTATCTTTAGATTGCCCAAATATGGACCAAGTAAAAGATACCCTGTTGCTTCTGCTTTCCACTGGATTTCTAAAATTTCCGCAACTGTTTTTGCCATGCTTTCAAAGCAGGTACGCACCCACGAAGTTGTCGGCACGCTCTTATCGTTGCTATCCGCGGCCGGTGCAACTGTCTTTACAATACCGGTAAATACCGCCGCCGCTAAAAACTGCGTAAAGTAGGCTACTATCGCCTGGTATACGCGCAGCGGCGTCATAGGCTTTTTGTTGTTTTGATTTTTTTGCGCTTCTGCTTCCGTCTGAGTTGCAATCGGCACATATGTTGCGCTACCTGATAAAAAACTATCTTCGTCACCAGCTTTAGGTGCTGGTACCATACCGCCTTTACCATCTGCTTCAGCTGTTGCCGCTTCCATGTTTCCAGACTTTCGTACAACCAGCCATTTTGTAGTACCATCTGTAATTTCTTGATTTATTGATGCATTTGTATAATCCGGTTCATTTGCATCGGTAGTTCCTGCTTGTGTACACACAAGATAAAACTTGCTGCTCAAATTTGGAGATGTAATAATGTCATCTATCTGATATGCCGTATTGTTTTTGCGAATATTAACGGACTCAAATAAATACAATAATTTATTATCAGTACCGTTAAAATAAGCATTAAAATATTCCATCGGAGGCGGCTCGTTATTGTTTAAATAACCCCATCCTTCTAAATAATCTTCTGCTGGCCAGTTTATAATTTCGCCTAGTGCTGCAGCTGAAGCAAAAATATTATTAAAATCAGGTTGCTGAATTGCTGGCATTTAACCCAAACTCCCTTCTAATTGTAAAATACGGGCAAAAGTTCCTTTGCCGAAAGTTGCAAAATTGCCAGGATTTTCTCCATGTCTACTAAAACCAAACGTATTGCCTTCGTTGAACCAGAAAAAATAAATAATTCCAATCCCAGCGCCGCGGATAATAAGGTCTAATTCATTTATCAATGTTAATTCATTAGCTGTTACATAGCGTCCAATGCCTATGCGCATTTTAGCATTACCAGCATTAACGGCTACAACACGTGAAATATTAAACATACGCTTAATACTATCAATCGTGCTTTGGCGACTGCCATCTGTAGTATTTTTTGCTATTTTACTAAAAATTGCCAGTCTATATTCCTCATCGCGCAGTCGAGAAGATGATAAATAAGGTTCTCCATACCGTCTAAATCTAGCCATGCCAAAACTATTATTACCATGATTGGGAAAACCAAAAAAATCTACTGCAATTGCTTTATCAACTTTACGGCTTATGCCAACAACTTCACCGCACATATCAAGTTGCTTTCCAATCGCAACATCTGGCCATATCTGCGTTCGAACCTCTTGTTTTATCCCTGATAAATTATCAAATTCTTCGCCAATAAGTTCCAATATAGCCTTAATTACTGGTTTTCCTTCAAACTGCGATAGTAAAAGACTTAGCATACGCTCGCTACTACTACCATTTAAGATGTCTGCCATAACCATCAACCTCCTTAATTGTCAATGGCCACGGAAATATTATCTTCGGCAAACGTTGCGATTTGACCACGTTCAATAGCGATTGTTTCTCCAGTAAAACCGCTTCCGGCGTTAGTTGATATAGTTAAATTTATAAAACTAATACCATCAACAGCTGAATAAATCGGGCCTAAAAAACGTTGGGCTATTACGTCTTTGCCCATGGGCAAGGAGTTGCCATTATCTGCAACAACTTGTTTAATCGTATTTACTAGGTCGCCAGGTAAACTTTCTTCTGTATATTCCTCGATAATTACTCTTACATAAATCGGGATTTCTTCTGGCCGGCTAAAATAAACTTTTTCGGTAGTTCCTTCACTGTCCGTAACTTCGACCATTACGCTGCCATTCGTGTCAATGCCGATAGGTGCTTTTTCAAGAATCGTTTGCGCAATTTCCCTATCATCGCCGCCATGCACAATAGCTTCAAAACTGTGTGGTTTTAAACCATCAACCGTTTCATCACTGCGGTTTTCGTAAACAGTAACTGCAGTAACATCAGCCAGTTCCAACAGTCCAGCCTGTATGCTTTCTTTCATGCTGATACTATTTTTATAAACTGCCGATGCATAACGCTGCCTAACCTCAGCGACCGTTTCAGCATTCCGCCCAACATACGCAGCAGATTCGTTGCTGCATGCCGTCCAGCCATCATAATTGGTGTTTATTTGAATGATGGTGTTTAACGGAGGGTCAAGCGGTCCGGTATTTTCGGCATTAAATCTAACAGGACTACCTACACGCACCACGTTTAAAGTTTCGCTCGGTACGCAAGTTCCACCATAGCGGCGTTCTGTTTGTTCAAGCACAAGATTTCCTTCCGAAACCGTTCCAGTCCACGCTGAGCCACTTTCGAGCTGCGTGAGCAGCTTGGAATACACAGTGCTAATATTATCGCCAGTAGCCGCTGTATAAGATAAATGCACATCATCATTTAAAATAATGTCAAATTGCGTGCCAGCAGAAACTGTTGCAGCGCTTAAAGTAACATGTACACAATTATCAAGCGTTATAACACTTGCCGCCGCAATGTTATACTTTTCGCCATCACTACCTTTAATTTGGCAATTACTAGGCAGTGCTGTACCATTTGCACCATAACATATCTCAAAAAGGTAAGTGCTTTCTGCGTCACGGCGCAAAACATTGGTATACATTAAAGTATTATCAATGCTTCCTTCGTCAGCAGTAACCGGCGAACGTGCATAATAATCATATTCAGCCAATTGCCACTGACGGTCGCTTTCTTCTGCAATTAAGCCGATTAAAACGCCAATCATGCTATTGGCTTTTCGGCTTACCGGATAACCAAGTTTTGACTCCAAACGCTCAAAAAGATTGTACCGTATCTCCGGCAACCTCATACGTTTAAACCCTTCCGAAGTAACTCCGTAAGCCGTTCCGTCAACTAATATTGCCATATCCAAGCACCTCCCTTCTCGTCACAAGGCCATAAGTTGTTTCGGCCGCATAAGTAACACTTAAACGCCGCTGGTGCGAGTCATAGTCAAGTTCCAAACTGTTAACAGCCTCAACATCATCTACGTTTTGTATTTGTTCTTTTAATATTTGCCGAATAAGTTCAAAATTTGGATTTTTTACTAAAATATACTCAAGATATGGAACGCCATGCGTGATATCTAAAAACCATTCTCCTAACATAGTTAAAAGTTGTATTTTAATCTGCTGGGCAACTCGTTCGGCATTATCAATAAAAAAGACATCGCTGTCAGCTGTAACAACGATGTCATGTGTTTTTGCGTCAAGTGCTAAATCATAAGCCAATATAGCACCTCCTTATTAAACCGGTGTTCCGGTATTACTCGGTCCACTTTCAACGCCGCTATGGCGATGAGTCTGCAATGATACGCCGCTGGCAGTGACATCACCATCGCAGGTAATATCTCCATTCATGTGGCTTGTACCAGAGCAAGTAATATTGCCCTGTATATTAACATTTCCAACAATGTTGACATCTCCGTCTGGTGTTACACTCACCAATGTTCCACCATTTATAAGTTCAACATTAGCCGCTGATATTGATTGTGCTGGGCACATCCCAACAAAACAAACTGCGTCCGTCAAATCATATTGACGCGGGTCATGATTATCCGTACTTCCTTTATTCATCCATTCGTCAATACTGCGTTCGCTAATGCAGACCCAGCAGCTATCACCAGCTTTTACTGGATAAGTGATTTGGGCATTACCGGCACACGGCATAAATACTGGCACACCAGTAATAAGCGGATAATCAAGTACACTTTCGTCAGCAGAATAGAATTGCAATGCCGGCTTAATTGTTGCTATACAAGTTACGGCATCAAAAGAAACTATCGTGCCAGGAAAGCCAATATGAATTTCCCCAATGCGCTGCTTTATCATAGCGTCAAATGCTGCCGTTATTTCATTTCCCGTACTGTTTCTCATGATTGCGGCTGCTCCTTACTACTTATTTCATAAACATCCATTTCGGTATACCAGTCTGCGCCATCATAATTACCAGAATGCTTTAAGCTTTCAATCTTGAACCATCCAGTTACTGGTATGCTTTCCAGATAAATTAAATCACCTGGATTTAAGGTCGGTTGCAGCAAACAACGCACGCGCCAACCGGCTTTTTTATCAGCTTTGGTCTTTTTTACCTTGCGGGTTTGATTGTTATCTATACGCTTTACGCCTTTAATCAAGCGTTCCGGCGAACCAACAAGACCGCTTGATGCATTTAATTTTATTGCTTCAACTTTGGTGCTTTCACCTTCAGCAATGATTTGCAATACATTATTTTGTATCGACCATGATAAATTTGTACCGATGCAGGCTTTATCAAGGCAGGTTCGCCCGGCACCAATAAAACTAAACCCGTTGGCAAAAGTTGTAAAGGTTAATCCTTCGGCATAATGTACCAGCAGCCCCATCTGGGCAGCTACATCATCGATTACTTTTTTACGGGATACATTGTCAGCATATGACAGCGATACAACACAATCACGAATAGCTTTCTGCCCATCAGATAATTCAAGTTCAGTAATTCTGTCGCCATTAGCACCCTGATGCGTCCAAGCATCAACAACTTCGCCTACAAAAATACGCCGCAAGCCGATATCTTCACTATAGCCTACTTCCAATAAGCAAATACTCCCGTCACGCTCGAGTTTTTTCGCTGTTGCCATAGATAAATTAAGGACCTGTACCCTGCATTTATTAGTTTGCTGGGTAAGGTCCTTATCAATATCAAATCCAATGCTAAGCCCTTGTTGATGCGGCAAGGCTTCAATTACAACACCATCACTGCCTTCAATACCAACGGTAAGCCTATATATGCGGTCAAATTGTGCCATACCACTCAGCCTCCGAAACATAGCAAAGCGTAGCAGAGCCATCAGTAAAGCACTCGCGGCTTAATGAATCAGCATCTGTTATTACCAATATCTCACCGGGAGGTATGCCAGGCCGGTGATGAGTCATCAAAACAGGAAAATTCGGCACGAGTTTAACATTCTGCAATAACGGATTTCGGTTTGCGTCCCAAATTTGCATAATCCAGCTTTTTGCTAACGCATTCCACATTAAACGCAGCTTATATTGCACATTTTCTAAGCTGACACCAACAACAATGTCATTTGCATCGTTAAATGTAATCGTCTGCATAGTGTTAACCTCCGCAAACTTTATTCCAAACGTCTTTGGCCTTCTGCCCTACATCAGAATCAAAAATCTGCGCTGCCAAAGTTCTATTATCTTCCACTTCAGAAGCAGCATCTGTAGTGGAAGAAGCTGTATCAGTGCTTACAGCTGATAAATCTCCTATATCTGTCTGCGTAGCCTGCCCGCCGTCTGCCGCTGTTTCGCCGGCAGAATCAGCAACAGAAGCCTCAACAATATCTTCTGGAATTTCGGCAGTCTGGACTGTAACTTTATCAATTTTTTGAAAAGATAAATCAATCCAAATAATTGAACGGCTTTCATCACTTTTAACAGGCCTAGCGCTAATCAAAAACATATCCGTAAATATTCTATCCGGTCTAACAATCGTTACCGGTTGTTTGGCGTCTCGTATGGCTTCCAGTGCAGACATAGCGTCAGCAAATTTACTTTTTCCTACGCCATTTACGTAAAACCATGTTACCGGATGTGAAGATATACCGGCAGTCATTGTTAACCGCATAGGCTTATTAACAGCATTATCGTGAATTTCAAACCCAGTTTCTACAGGATGCCCTGATACCTCCTGGTCATACTGATATTCGCATGAACGGACAACATCAAATCTTAGCGTTCCTACCTGCGTTGGTACTTGCGGGTTATATCCTAAAATATCTACCAGCATATTAACCACCTGCCTCAACCTGTGGCATAGCATTGAAATTATAACCGCCACTATTTAGCCCTACATTGCCATTTCTCTGCGGCAATCTATCAGCGACAGCATTACCTATATCAGCCGGCGAAGCATTCGTTTGAGCTGTAATATAAATATTATTTTCAGTATGGCTGTTATCGGAATAATTCATTTCCCTGTGGTTCTGATTTACAATCCTTTCCGGGCTTCCGCTGTAGTCGCGGGTAAAACCGGCTGCGAAGTTATATTTAGGACTGTTTCCGCCTCCATTACTGTCATCAAGCCCTGGTGGGTTCTGGCCTTCGCTGTCTTTATACCCCAGTGAAACCATTTTATTAAATTCGCCTTTTACATAGTCATATCCGGAACTTACTGCGTCTGCTATACCGTTTCTTAATCTGGTAACAGGTCCCTGAACTTCTTCATCATCAAATCCAGCAAGCATTTTAATTGCATCACCAATTAAATCAATAATGCTGCCCAAAGTATCAATGATACGTGTATTAAGAAATTCATTTATTTTGGTTGTCACCGTATTCCACAAATCTTGGAAGTACTTTACTACATCCTCCCATTTGCCGAATACTCTGCCAAAAACACTATCAGCACCGTTAATCCAACCTATAAAATCTTGTATGGCAAGAACAACAAAAGCAATAGCAGCAGCAATCAGTAAAAATTTACCAAAAGCCAAAATACTTGTTGCTGCAGTTCCTGCACCTGCCCATTTAAAGGCTACCGCTGCTCCCTGTGCAGCAAGATAGGAATTTCTGACACTTTTTAAAATTCCGACAAGCATTTCTGCGCTACGGATAATCGTGCCCCACTTACTAGCCACAAAAAACGCCGATGCATATATTGCAAGTAATTTAAACCCTAAAACCAGTTTGTTTATATCAATACTGTCGATATAATCGGCAATATCTGCAATACCTTCAGCAAGTTTACTTACAATACCAGTCCTGCTTTCAATGCCGTTAAACAGCCTGCCAATGCTGTTCATCATTTTTGTAGTCGCCTGGTCTACGGTCCACGGCATCTGCCCCATTTCCATTTTCAAGCGCTTACTTTGACTACGTATGGCATTAAAAACATCAACTGCTGTAAGTTTTCCTTCTGCACCCATTTGTCGCAATTGCCCAATAGTTGTACCCATGCCTTCGGCAATTACTTTGGCAAGGCGCGGAGCCTGTTCCATAATGGAATTAAGCTCATCGCCGCGCAAAGTACCACTACCAAGCGCCTGGCCTAATTGTACTAGGGCAGCCTGTTGGCTCGATTGGTCGCCGCCACCAATAAGCATTGCGTTTGCAACGTCTTCAGTAAAAGCAAGAATATCTCTGTTGCTTTTTCCGAGTTCACTCGCATTACGTGCGATACTAGTAAATAAACCTGCCGTAGCTGCGTATTCCTGCCGTGTTCTGCCAGCGATAGCATACAGTTCTTCCTGTGTTGCCTTCGCTTCTTCCTGGCTTGCAGTAACAAGTCGCACCTGCCCGGCAATTACTTTCCACTGGTCAACCATATTAACTATGCTGCCAATAGAAAAGCCAACCCCGGCAAGTGCTGCAAGTGCATTAAGGCGATTACCCCAAGTTTCAAGCGTATCACCTATCCGTGAGATTTCATTACCGGTCTGTCGCGCTTTACTGGTCATGCGCTCCATGTTCCTGTTGGCCACATTAGCTGCTTTTGTCGACCCAGTTTCTACTTTATTAAACCCGTCTTTAATATCTTTAATATCTTTTTCGGCTTTTTCCGCTTTGGAACTATCATACAAATAAGATAGTTTTACAGTTAATTCACGTATATTAGCCAAGATTAAACACCGTCCTTCTTAGGCGGCTGTTTGGCATAATAGGCTTCAATATCGCTTCTCATATCTAAAAGCGCATTAAGTTTAAGCAAATCAACCAAACTTACAAGCCCGGTCTTAACTTCTGTCAAGGTTACAAGCCCGGCCATTACTGGCCGCCAAACCAAAGACTCTTTAGCAAGAACCGGGCTTAAACTGCCGGGAGAATTTAGCTCTCTTTCGTTATTAAATTTACCAACCCAGTAAGGCTCGGCGCATCCTCGAAAAAATCAGCAAAATTTACCTCCAAAACGAAGTAAATTACCTGGAAAAGCTGTTTCAATTTACCAGTAAACAGGTTGTTAAACACAGAAATATCAACACGCACGGGCTCCATATCGGTAGACCTTTTAACGCTGACATATTCTCCATCAATAATGCGGTTTGCAAACGATGCCAAAACCGGCCCGCGGAGTTTGTCACCAATACCGGCAATAACCGTGCCGAAATCAATATTTCTATCCAGAATACTTTTGCCCTTTTCACTGTCGGCAGTGCTCCCACTACCTTTCATACCAGTTGTAATCACTGCCTGCAAATCGCCTAAAAGTTCAAGCGCTTTTAGAGGTGGCATTGCGCGGACATAATAAACATTGCCACTGATTTCTTTACTTTTTACATCAATATTAGCGAGTTCCATTAGCTATGCCCTCCAACGATAAATGCTTCTTCCGGAACTACAGCATAAATAGTCCATTCAGTGTTGCCATCACCAGCACTGTTACTACGTACAACATTCGGCTTTTTGGCAACCCAAGCTTGGTCGGTTGCAATCGTAGTTCGCCCAGAAAGGTCTTTGATTGCAAGGGGAACAATACCAGCTCCAGACTGATTATCCATGTTAAGTAATGCCGTTAAATCATCGTTACTATCGCTGGACTGAAGTAACGTTAAAGTAACGGTTCTGATAATGCTTCCAGGAGCAATAGTGCGTACAATTTCCTGGTCACAACCAACAATGGCAGTAATACCATCGCCATTGGATTCAATGTTAATAAAAGTCCCTTCGGCAAAGCCCGTAATAATATACGGCCCAAGAATAAAGGTTACTTTTTTGGGGTCATAAGTTTTTACTGCTGGCATCTGTTTTTACCTCCAAATTAACCTGCAATTAGATTTTCATAAGTAAGTGCACCGTCAATTTCAACGGCATGGATTGCACCGGCAAGACGCGCTGTAAACTTAACATCAGTCAGTTTACGCTGTGCTTTTACATTAGCACTAATGTTGCTGGCAAGCGGTACGCTAATTTTGTAACCCAGATTTTCGTTACCATCTTCGTCATATTCCGTAGGTGCAATACCGCCTCGGCGCTGGCCTAGGGCAAGCACTTTATCAATAGTAGACTCTACCAATGCAATGCCGGCATCAGTAAACGGTAACTTATCACGGTTAATAAGCATACTAAATACTTCTGTCATAATAGTTTCCTGCAGCCAGTCGCGGAAACGAATAACATCAATCCATTCACCTGCTGCAACTTTGCCGTTCTGGGTAATTGATACATTGCGGAATGCTTCAAAAGTGTTACCGTTTTTAGATGTAATGGTATTGTAATCAGTTTCGGTAATGTTATCGGTGGTCACGCCGCTTAAACGTTTATTAGCCCAAGTTTCTCCACCCGGGTCAACGGCAAAGCAACGAGCAGAAATAGCTGCCTCTGGAAATTCATCAGCAGCCTGGTGATACCACCAATGGGTACGGTAATAATTTTTCGCCATTAACTGGCTAGCAATGTCGCTGCTGTTTTCGGCAACTAAAATATTAGCAGCTGATAAACTTGTTCCGTACAATTTAATATGACTTTCTGTCCATTCGGCCAAAGCAAGTACAGTATCATCAGTACGGTCAGCACAAACAAGCCCATACCAGTCATCATCTGCATCGCAAATCATCTGCATATTAGTCGCTACATCAATAGTATCTGCTGCTTCTTCAAGGGTAACTTGTAATCTTTCATTAGGAATTACCATAAAAGAAGTATTAGGGCTTTGTGCTTTAATTACAAGTTCAGATCCACTGACACTAGCACTAAAAAGAGTACCTGTATCAGCAGTTGTAATTGCGCTTACTAATTGTGTAAGCACATTACTTATAGTGTCCTCTTCGATAGCCGAATAAGTACCAGTAATAGTCTGAACATTATAATCAGCATCATAATACTGAATGTCCACGGAATATTCCGTTCCAGTCGTAACGGTTTCGCTTATAGCACCAATTTTAATACTGTCGCACTGCCAGCGTCCTACTTTTACAACGCTCGGACTCGGTGTCTGGCTAAAAGCATCGTTTACAGCGCAATAAATCGGGTCAGTTGCTTTAAAACCTAAATCAAGTAACTCATCACTATCTGTAATAGATAGCACACGGGCTAATGATTTTGCGTGAGCTCCCACTACCATCAGAGTGTTAAATCCAGCACTGCTAATTCCGGCAGTATTAAGCGAAATGTCTACTTTTACAATCCTGTCGAGATTCGCCATTTTTTCATCTCCTATTTATCATTCAAATTCAATGTCGGTTTCGACCTTCATCTGCCCTTTAGGTGGCACGAAAGGCTCGTTATCATTTTTAATAATTCCTTTAACAACAATCGTGTCGAACCAGCCAGGGTCATCAATAACAGCACGGTCATAGCTAATTGTTAAGTCAACACTGGCCCGTTCTTCCCATGACCTATCATCAAGTAAGTCAGTTAAATCTTGTACATTCTCAATACCGTTAACTGCGATATTGGCTATATAAAACTCATCTACAATCGATGGCCGTTCAAGGTGACAGCTAAGCATTGCTATCGTTTCTATTGCTCCACTCCCAAAAGCCTGAATGTTAAAAGTAGCTTCGCATAAGCCTACAATGGCAATTTCCTCATCAGGTACATTCCAGCGTTCCTGATTACCAATGCTGCGTTCAGCCATAAGGTCAACGGTTATATACTGTTCAGGCAACTGCGGATAATCTTGTTTTGCCCTCATTACTGGCCAATCAGGATAAAACTTTTTTAGTTCCGCAATCATAAAATCTGTTACCTTATCACGAACACTCAAGTTTTCGTCACCTCCACAGCATACGCACGGTAGTGGTTAATAACACCAGATTGAAAAGCGTCACTGCCTACCACTTCATAGCGCCTACCAAGCCATTCAAACTGGTCCGGCTGTTGGCCGCTTTGCTGGTCAACCATCAATAATTCCGTATCGCTATAAACTTTAACGGCACGGCTTCCTCTGCGGCCTTCCGGCAGTGCTTCCATTTCGGTAGCTTTAAGCGGCTGTACAGATGCCTTAATAGTTATTTCTGTAGGTTCAGCGATGGTGTATCTACCATCATCACCAAGGACAGGCTTTTCAGTGTATCTCCAAATTTTAATTGGACGTCTAAAACTGCTCAGCATAAAATCACTCCTTGCTGATAATGTTGTATCGTATGGACTGCCGCATATGCCCGGTGTCAATTAAAGGACGGCTGCTGCGTTTCCGTTTTACTGTGGACGGTGCATTTGGCGCAAACGGTCCCGTTGTAATTTTCTTTTTAACCATTCCTTCAACGCCTAATCCAACTATACGCATCGCAGCTTCCGGGTCTGTTCCTTCAATCACTGACTTCACGGCATTTGTCGCAAGCTTGGTTATTTGCGCTTGCTTCTCGTCCACGGTTGCCCGCAGGAAGGAACGCTGCGGAATTTTAATTGTGCGGGCTCTGCGCGCGTGCATGCTGCTGAAATTCGCTTTTTTACGTTTAACAAAGCGGCCGCCGTTGGCAAAACTTCCGTCACGCTTCAACTTGCGGTTTATCGTTACGGTATCAGCCTGCTGGGTTATTGTGCCGCCAAATTCATGCACGGCAGCAATCCGCGCAAGCGTGGTTTCGCCATCTTCCGTCATCGTGCCCGACTGTATGCCGACAGTAACTTCTTTTTTGCTCAAGCGGTAAAGCTCGCGCATTACCTTGCTCCAGCCCAAGTCCTTGTCGGTAACCATCAGCCTAACCTCGTTGCCGCGGCAAGAATACGCATGTCGCGTATTTGTTTAAATATAATGCCGTAGGCTGTTTTGTCGTAGGCGTCAGTTCCACCACTGCTACCTGAAGCGCCGCTCCCCGCACTTCCATAGCTGCGTTGCAGGTCGCCCTCTTTTTCAGATACGATATTTCCGGCGATAACAGCCCCGCTGCTTGCGCCGCCTTCGGCTATAAGGTTTTGATATGCCAAGCGGTGTGCCGTTAAATAAACAAGGGCCTGTGGATACAGGTCCCCGAATTTACTCTCGCTTATCATCGGCTCTGCCAGTTTGCGGTATGCCAACACCATATCGTCCGTGGCATCAGCAAGGTCAGGTGCCAGCAGCCTAAACGTTTTTAAAAAATCGGTGTTGTCAAGCATGGCAATCACGCTTCAGCAGCTTTAATCAGCGCAAGCACGCTTGCTTTATCATCTGCGCCAGTAAGGTCAATGCCTTTGGCTTCGGCGTAGGCAATAAGTTCTGCTTTGGTCATTTCATCGACAGTCTTTTCTTTTTCAGGCTGGGCAACTTTCTTTGATTTTTCGGCTACCTTTTCTTCCTGCACGCCTTCAACGAGTTCTTTGCGTGCAATCATTTTCTTGATAATTCTGTTGTTTTCGCATTCTTCCGGTAAATCAACAGTTGCGCCAGGCGGAATCATTACTGCACCTTTAGTAGTGCCAATGGTAATCAAACGAGCAGCTTTATTGGTAACAATCATCTTTTTTAACCTCCTTAAATAGCAAAAGCGCCCTTGATGGGCGCTTTGTTGTATTTGGTTGTTTTACCGCTATATTAAATGCCGGAAGCAAGGCATACAGACAACGGATAGTAAACGATAATGCCAGCGGTGCTGGATTCGCAAGGCACAACAAACTCAAGGTTTTTGTTCTGCGGAGCCAGCTGGTTGTACGGCAGCGGCAGTTCAAGAGTCAATGCGTCAGCAGCATTGCGGTAAATAAGCATTACATCATCACCGTCATCTGCACCTTTCATTTCGTGTACAGGTTTAATGGTTTTGATGTATGGGTTATTTTTCAGGAAGAAGCTGAGAATGGTGAAGCCGCCGGAATCGGGCAACAGAGTAGCTGCAATGTAGTTGTACTGGTCAATCGGCAGCAAAATGGTATCCGGAATTTCCACGCCGTTGGTGGAGTCAACGATAGAAGATACGGCATTGTTCATGTCGTCAATAATCTGCTGCGGAGTTTTGCTGGACCATTCAGTTCCGCTGGAAGTACCGGTGGCAGGGATGGTGTATTTGGAGATATTCGGATTGTCAAGAATGCCGACAATGCCGTGTTCTGCATCGCCGTGGAAAGCAATGCGGTTTACGGTATTATCGTTGGCGCGGCGAGCTGCTTCCGCTTTGCGGGTAGGCAGGTTTTTGCCAGCCATGCGGGAACGGCGAATATCTTTAGTGCTGTAACCGTAAGAAACGCCGATGCTGAATACTTTTACAGTGTTCAGGGTGCCTTTTACATCAGCACGCGGCAGGTCGTCTGCATAGTTGGAAATGATTTTTGCCATACCAACCATGTCATAGCTTTCGTAGCTGATGGTGTCAGCACCGGCGTCAGCTTCGGAGCTTACCGGGAACAGCGCAAGCGCATTGTTTGCGGGATATTTTACGTCGTAAGCTTTAGATTTTACGTAATCCAGCTCGCGGGCAAAGAAAATAGATTCGTCTGCATCAAGTCGGCCGGTGTTCTGGATGGCAATCCGGTCTAATTCATCATAATGCATATGCTGTGGCATTTATTTATTCCTCCTTTAATTCAGGTAATAAAATAAGCGGCAAGCCTTATTAGCTGCCGCTTACAGTGTTGTTGATGGTGACGTTTGCGTGACCTACTTCGATTTCAGCCATGCCTTTGGCAGTAGTTGAAGTCAGAAATACGCAGGATACACCGGGTGCTTCGATGCCGCTGGCAACAGCTTCATCGGCAAATGCTTTTTCGGCAATTTTGTAGTTGGCAATTTTACCTGCGGTAACGGCTTTGCTTACCGGTACCCAGATGCGACCACGAGTCAAAACGCCTACCGCATAGCCAATCGGATAATAACCGCCAGCGGTGCCGGGTTCTTTGTGTTCGTGAATTACAATGCCAATGGCATCTTTAACAGTGCCGGAAGCAGGCAGCTTTACTTGTTTTTCCGCATTGGTGCCGCGGATTACAAGGTCCCCCGGATTAAGTGCTACTTCGGCAGCAAAGCTGTCAACGGTTTTGTAGCTTAAATCTGCCAGCTGCCCTACAATTGCCGGGCTCATTTCGCCATAAGATAACTGTGCCATTTTATTCACTCTCCTTCGGGTTGAGCATAACGTCAATCATATCCTGACGGTGCTGTGCAGCAGAGCTGCCGCCTTCGTTTTTGCTCTCATTCTTATTGACAACGGTTTTACGCATTTGACTTGCTGCATTGTTGGCATCAAGGTCAGCGCGGACGCTGTCAAAATAAGCGTTGACATAATCTTCGGATTTACCATCAAAATTAACGCTGTCGCCACGCAGAGCTTTGATGATGGCAATTTTCAGTGCCTTGTTGTCCATACCATCTGTTTTTTCAACTTTAGCTTTTTTAGCGTCTGCTTCCAGTTCGGCACGTTCTTTTACTTCCTTTTTGGTATCCTCGACAGCCTTGTCTACTGCAGCTTTTTTGTCAGCTTCGGCAGCATCAACTTTGGTTTTAAGGTTATCGCGTTCGGCAGTCATGGCATCCAGCTTGCCCTGCAAGCCATCACGTTCGCCAGTCACGGCATCAAGTTTAGTCTGCAATTCAGTTTTGCTGGCAGTTACACCGGCCATAGCCTCTTTAGTAGCAGTTAAATTTGTTTCCGCTGCATCCATGCGGGACTGCAGCGCATTGATATGGTTAATCACGGCATCTGGCAATTCATGCTCAACGCCATCAATTTTAAATTTGCTCATGTTTTGTGTTCCCTCACTTTCGATAATCTCATCACCGTCACAATTCAGGCGCGCCTTCATTCCGGCACGCGCCACAGGCACAACGGCTAAATGGTTTATGCGGATATTACGCTGGATTGCATCATAAGCCAGGCCGTCTGGCGATACGCCTGGAACTTCTTCGCAATCGCAGCGGTATCCTAAAGACAACTCGCGGTTTTTGCCGATTTTATCCGGAGCAAATATTACGATGTCGCAGGCAACAAATTTATCATCTTTGGGATATCCCTCGGATAAAATCGTGCCTATTGCGCTGCCAAAGGCATTAGCTGCGGTGATTTTACCTTTTTTCGGATGCAGCACCGTAATAGGTTTACCTTTAAAGCTTTGCAGCGCATCACTCGCAAATACCTCATCAGGCGGCCGGTATTCTCGGCGAATTGTACCGTCAGGATTGCGGTACTCGTAAACGCCGGTTCGCGCAACTATCGGAGAGTCACGCATAAAACCATCAGTATCGGTAACGGCCCCGGCAACATACTGTAAGCTGTCGTAACGCTGTACGTTTTTCAATTTAATCACCCCCTCCCCTTAAAAATGGGTATAAAAAAAGCACCTAAGTTTAAAAATTACTTAAGTGCTTTAGTTATCAGTATTTTGTTTTATAGTATGCAAACAGCGCCTGCTGCTGCAATAACAGGCGCTGCAACTTTCCACGGTTAGGCGGGTGTATTTTTTTATTTGTCGGAGTCCAAAACCAATTTAATGCCTTTGCGTATAACTTCAGTACGCGAAACATTATGCTTTAAAGCATATTCGACAAGTTTTCTATTCATTTCATTGTCAATACGTACCTTAATATTAATACACTTTGGATTATCCGATTTCGGTCTCCCCGTCTTCGGACTCAAATTATCACCTCACTTTTTGCGTTCCGATAATTAAATTTTAGATTATGGAACACAAAAAGTCAAGAGGATTTTAATTTTTGCATGAAAAAACCGTCTAACGCTTATTGCTTCAGACGGTTTCAGGCTTCATTTTCAATTTCTTCATCTGTTAAATCAGGAAGGGTTTCAAGCCAAGCTGGAAAATCAATTTCGCCATCAAGTACAAACTGTTCTTTTACTTGCTCCATCGAATCCACCCCTTTCTATCTGCCCAAGCGATAAATTTTGGGAGGACTTTTGTAATCCCTTCATTATCGGTTGGTTTTCCATTTTCTAAATAAATTTTTCTTATTTTTGCTGTTGCCTTAATTTTATTATAGCTTGCGGTCTTTGTCAACGCTTCAATTTTTCCCTGATTGGTTACCACCGATAAGGTTTGTACTTCATCAGTCATCATGAAAAATCTAATATCTGCATTAGAAAACCAACTGTTTCCTGGATGATTATGCATTACCCATGACTGCTTTGTCAGGTATATTTTTTTCAGCGCCTCCCCTTTAAATTCAAGGTTTGTACGCTGCCCTTTTTGTACAGCATATCCTTTAAAATTATTATCCCACACAAAAGCTGCTTCATTAGAGTTATTATTATTCTTAGCATATTTCAATAATTTTTTATGTGCTTCAATAATTTGATTGCTTTCTGAATCAGAACGTCCATAAAATTTTATGGGTTTAATCTGATTAATTATTTCATCCGTAATAATCGTGATATTAGGTAGTTCAGCTGGTTTTTCTTTGATAATAAGCAGCTCGGTTGCCTTATTCGGTACCGGCTGACCGTCAGGCATTGCGTTGGCCACATTCCAGCTTTCTGTATCGATAATAGGTATTGCTACACACCGGCAATTATAATCCATGCCCGGATGTAGAGCAGGTGAAGGATAAACCTTCCTGCCATTTATCTCTCTAGGCGTGCTACGGTTCCAGTAATAAAGATTACCTTCTTTTTCACGGTGGCTCTCGCGAACACGCTCATCACGGCTGGTTGACCACTCATAGCAATTTATCCCCGCCTCTTTTTGCCGGTTTTTGGTAGTAATCGCATTGAGATTACCTATCTCGTTACGTGCGATAAATTTAGCACGGTTATCTGTAATATCATAAAGATGCTTAACATCAGCATAAACATCTTTATACAAGCTGCCGCGCTGCACGGCATTGCTGATAATAGTACCGAGCTTGTCGGTATAGGTGCTTACAATACTGTTGATGAGTTGCGACTGCGAAGCGTACCACTCATTGGTAATTTTTTCCAGCAATTCACTGTTGCGCATAAAAACATCAACGCCAAGGCAATTTTTAAAAGCCTTGTTCATGTTCTGCTTGGCGATATTATCAACGCTGCCCATAATTCGCCGCACTTCATTTAACGCAGCCTCGCGCACACGGCTATTATTAAACCGCGCGGTGACTTCGCTGATAATATCATCACTTTCGGCATCCTGCTTAAGCGCAGGCTTTATGCCCGGCAGTAATTCATTCGTGTACTTGAGCAATGCTCGCACGATGGCGCGCAGCACGCGGTAATAATCACGTTCTGCGCTGTTCGGATATTGTATTTTAACATTCGGCCGCAAGTACCGCGGCATCTTATCATTCATTGCCATTTAAAACATCATCCAGATCCGGGTCAACATCTTCAAAATTCAAAGGCGACTTGCTGATAGGATAATCAGTATTCTCCTTCAAATACTTGCGTGCTTCGCTGTCGTCCATCAACTGGGCATTTTTAAGCAAAGCAATGGTTTCAACTTCAATTCTCTGTTTTTCTGCCTGAAGCTTTTCGGTTTCGGCCTGTTCCTTCTGTGTCGGCATCCAAAGAGCATTAAACTTAATGCTCCAGTCTTTAATTTCCTTGCCGTCAGTCGGGCCTTCATTGCAAAGCATTAAAGTTCGGATTAATTTTTCCAGCTGCGGTTTTAACTGTCTGCGCTGTATACCTGACACCATGTTGTAGTAATTCTCAAGGTCGCCTGCGCCCGTACTGTTAAGCCCCGCCGGAGAACGGCCGAACAGAACGGTAAACGGTATACCTGTAAGCCCGCAGATATAAAGCCCGAAAGAATCCAGTAAATCAGGTATTCCCGTCAGCGGAATATTAAACACCTGGTAATCATCATTGTTGCTGATGGCAATGGTGTTTAAAATGTTGCGGGCCATATCGATAATATCAAGTCTTTTTTGTACAAGCTCCGTACCCTCATCACTTTGCAACATCGCGGCTAAATTTTCAAACTTAATCAGTGCCGTGCTTAAGCGTTCCAGCGCGTTAAGCCCTGTGGACTGCGCTGTTTCACAGCGGTTAATGGCTTTAATTATACCGTCAAGACAGCTCAAACCAGCACCGTTGCGCAAAATACGCTCATGCTCCGGCAGCATGTCACCATCAAACACCAGCAGCCTGCTGTGATGTACATACAGCAATTGACCGCTTCTCGGCGGTGTTATCTGATACCATTCTGTATTACCAAAATTTGGGTCAAGCGGGTCATCATTGATAAGCATGCTGCTTAAATCGTCCTGAATGCAGCTGCCGTCATATACTTGCATTGCTTTGATAGAACGCAGCCGCTGATAGTTTATAGGGTCTTCTTCCGTGCCGCCGTCATCTGTAATCATAAAAATATAGCTTCGGCCATAATGGCGCGCCCATGTCAGTGCTTCAATTAGCTTATCGGTTGCGCCAAGCTTCTCAAGCGCAGGAATAACAACTTCTTTTTTGTCACCCTCTACCTCGAATCCGTTTTTTAATGCAGCCTCGGCCGGCAAAGAAGATATGCGCCGCGCAAGCGCATTTTTCCAAAGCTGCTGCAACTGCATATCGCTCAGCGGCACATTGCTGCCATAAAAATCATTATTTTTCATGTACTGGCGTATGCCGGATTTGATGAATGCATCAATAAAACCGTCATTATGCACCGTACTTTTATTTCTGCGTTTTTTGCTCAACTTACAAAACCTCCCCAGCTGGTAATGGTAGCCAATGTATTAAAAGCGTCACTGGAAGCGTCCACCATATCATCATGTACGCTCTCCGGGAACGCTTCGAGTTCGGAAAAATATTTTTCATTCCACGGACCCGCTAACACCAACACATTACCAGTCTGCCATTGTGCCGAAAATGGCTCAGCGCGTGTAATTTTATTGCCGCTCGGTCGAATAGTAGATACATTAAATCCGGCCAGATGTTTAATATAACTTGCAGCCTGGTCTTTGCCAGCTTGTCCTGGGTCTTGCGGTACCGTTACCCGCACATATTTGTAGCGGGCACGGTCAATGGTAGCTATATTGCGCGTCAATTTACGTACCTCATTTGCCGTAACCTGTGCATGCTGTACATCAGCCACAATAAACATACCATTATCAAGTCTACCCATCAGTACGCCTGCAGTAGCGTCAGGGTCAGGATTTGCTGTTGATGGTACCGTTGCAGCCAAGTCCCAACTGCGTACCCACTCAATGACATTATGTGGTATAGCATTTACTACTTCCACCTGTGAACGTTTAAAATACGCTCCGGCAGCCGGTCTAATAAGCCAGTTGCCGTTTTCAAGCCTTTCGCGTTCAACATTGCCTAATGCTCGTAATGCGCCTAGATATCCCGGGTCTTTTTCCATCAAAATTTTATTATCGCTCAATTTACTGGCGATAAAGGTAAAGCTTTTGACCTGTTCCGGAATTATGTCGGGCGACTGCTTAACAACTTCATCAGGAGTATTGCCCCAAATAATTTCATCACCCATACGGGTAAAATATCTGATTTTGCCGCTTCGTTCTGGTATAGCATAACCGGTTTCTGGGTCCCAAAACCACTGAATAAACTTTGCTACCCAGCTGTCAGCGTCAGGATTTGTTGTACCGCGGATATACGGCCGCACACCGCAAGTAGAACGGTTACGCGATAGCATATACCAAAATTGGTCGCTTGAATTACCAGTCCAATGAGTTCTTCCTTTATGCCGTATAAAAAAGGTATGATTATCAGCAACAACAAGGCAATGTACTTTGCCTTTATAGTATTCCCTTTTGGTATTTTTAGGCTTTATTTGAGTAAATCTTTTTTCGCATATATAAACTTGATGGTATTTATACCCAGTTTTAGTTATACCGCTACGTTTAGTAGCAGAATAACCTAAATAAAAAGCTAACTCTGTAAAATCATCAATCAGTCCCTCGTTAGCTAATCCTATTTGATAGCCACCGGATTTGCTTATATGTCCATCGCCAGCAATAAAAGCATCAAATAAAATCTTCATCTGTCTTTTTGATAAGGTAAATACAAAACGAGGAATTCGTTTTTGATATAAATTACCCAAAGGATGTAGTTCATCATATAACTGCCGGCTAAAAATTCTATATCCTCCATCGCCATCAGAGCATACACGCCAAGGTAAGCGCTGCATTAAGTTGACAAGGTTTTCGTTTTCTTTGGTTTGCCTTATGCTAACGCATGGACTTGTACCGCCAACACTTCTTGCGGCAAGAAAAGAACTTCCTTCAGACAAATACCAACCTAAAAATTCTAACCAATCATCCATAGGTACTGAAGCAGCAGCATTAATATTTCTACCGAGGCCTTGCCCTGTTGGTGTTTTAAAATATTTGTATTGTATTTCTTTTTTACTTTTCCACGTGCCACATCTAACAACATCTATTATTTTATTTTTGAGATGTTCTGCTGGCACAAATTTATAGAGTATTTTCTTGTTTTTTGCTTGCGACCTCACAGGAACACGATGATTAGGAGTCATCCTAGCCGATATTCCACTTGTTTGAAAAACATTTATTAGTTCACCATCATAATCGAATGATGGTGTGTCTAAAACTTCTTTTATTACAATATTCCCTCGTTGGGATAAACTCGGCACTTTTTCGCCTATTTTTACATCAGAAATTAATTTCCAACCATCTGCCGTTAATACTTCAGTATCAGGTGTGAGGCAAAAATGAGTAATTTCATCGAACGCACACAACGGTAATTGTGAACCTTGCCAGGCATATTTATCACGCTCAAGTTGCAAATGTGCAAAAGTTATTTTTGCTCCAGACGGAAACTTGATTAAAGGCCGTGGATTTTCTATTGGTACACCGCCAAGGGGTATATACATTTCTTTAGCAGTATCCCAAAGACCGCCTTCGTTTTTTATTTGATTACTATTTCGCCGGAATATTGTTGCGCCAAAGCGCGGATTACTTATATGGCGTAAACATTCTAAAAGTAATGCATAGGTTTTGCCTAACCCCCGCCAGCAGACTAAGAGCCGCCATAGAATACTATGTCAGCTGGCGAAGCAAGAAACTGTTCCTGCGGCCCAGGCTGCGGTCTAAGTTCAATTGTTGGCATTGGCATCACCTCCGCTTTCATTTCCACCATAACTATCATTTCTGCCATTATCGGGCAAATATACAATAACCTGCGGCAAGCCTTCTCCATCTTTATCTTCCGGAATTTTAGTAGCAGCAAGTTTACACTCTAACTCTAGTTTTGCCTGGTCAACTGATTTTTTGTGTTTCTCCATTGAACTTAAACCGATGTAGTCATACAGCATTCTTAATGCCTGCATACGGTCAGACATTTTCACCTTTATGCCGAACTTATCGTTGCCAATGGATTCTATCAAAGCGCCGTCAATTTCATCAGCACTTTTCATTGTAATTTCTCGGCCATTTGGGCTGATATTTACAACATGATTTATATCGGCAAACGCAATGCGTTGTAAGCGCTCTATAATGTCCCCTTCATTTGCAAACAGCAGTTCCGTTCGCAAAGCTTGTAATCGTTTTAGCTCAGCTTTAATTGCAGGCTTTTTCATTAGTTTACAAGCTCCCACTCGCGCCGAACCGTCTGTGTTAACAGGAAATCCAGCTTGTATATAAGCTTGTTTGCCATTAAAGCATTCTACATAATACAAACAAAAAAGTTTTTCACGGTCATCTAACTCCTCGTTTTTATCAACTTCATTGATTAAGGCCTTTACTACTTTTTTGCTCTTTGGAGTACTACGTTTATCCTTTATTTTTGAATGGAGTACTCCATTCATCTGGTCATCCCATTTATCTTTGCATTTCCAACCGGAAACGCTTTTTTCCGGTACGTTCAATTGCCTTGCGATTTCCCGGAGTGGCATCAGGCCTTTACTGTTTTTATAAAGTTCATACGCCTGATCACGTTCAGGACTTCTCGCTTTTGGCATTGACCGCCACCTTCCTTATATAAAAAAGCACCTAAGTAAAACTACTTAAGTGCTTTAGTTATTAAAATTTTGTTTAAGTGTTTGTTATTCTAATGTAGGATAAGTAGGCATTTTTACTTTAGCGATTACGGCTGAATAGCCACCAGCTTTCCATAAGATGTCTCCAATTACTTTCCAAGCAGCTTCCAGTTCGCTCTTTTTGCGCCCGCATTCCATCTCGCCAACCATAACCTGCGCAGCGTTGGCAATGCCTTTTATTTCTTCCAACCGCTGCATATATTCCATGCATTCATACGGACGGACATATTCAGGCTCTGGCAACGGCAAAGTTTGCTGTACTGGTGGAATTTTGGCAGCTGCTTGCTGTTTTTCCTTTAACTGCTTTTCCATTTCGTTGAAAGCGTTGATGTAAGCCACCTTTATTTGCATTGCTTTTTCTCCACTAAATCCCATAACCAAAAGCATAAAGCCATCTTTTGTTATGAGATATTCGCAGCATTTTTTACCGCTGTCATCTTTGTAGGAACGTTCCCGAAACCACTGAACGCAATTTTGCGCTGAGTTAATTACTCGGCGTACAGCTCGCAATGTATCACTATGCCTCTTTTTAAAAGCTTCAGCAACCTGCCTACTTGATACAACAACTTGGTTGTTACGAATCATAACCAACTCACTCACGCGGTAAGACTTTTTGGGTCTGCACTCTGTTCTTCATTGTCGTTCTCCTTTCACTTGAAAGAAAGCTCCGACTCGTGATACAATATTTCACGAGAGAAAACTCTCGGTTAAGGTGTTGCTTCCAGATTTAGCGGTCGGAGCAGCACCTTATTTGTTTATATCGTCCTTAAGTTTCCTTATCCCGCGTCTTGCGGCTTCCATTTGGTTAATATTTTCCTGTCTGCAATATTCATCTAATATTGCTTTAGTTTCTTCATCCAATCTGACCGCAATTCTATAGGGCTTTGGATTATCTGTAGGACGTCCCATTTTCGCAGCCATTTTCTCACCTCACTTTTGGCTACCATTAGTTTATACTTTTGGCGACCAAAAGTCAAGTAAAAAATAACGCCCGCACATTTTATATGTAGGCGTAGTAATTATTCTCAATCTTTACTTTTAGCAAAAAGAAAGCCTGCAACTAGCATTAACAAACTTTCTAAAAATCGCAATTCAATGTTTTCTCCCCTATATACAGACAAACAAGTAAAACCTATCCAAGCTATAATTAAAAATATACAAGTTAATATTGCAGCATAAATTGCAGCT